>Ga0209475_10000253_pt1 | contig 142430 bp, 94 predicted proteins | sample tdDd471_FD_187128 | JGI IMG/M metagenome (GOLD analysis project Ga0209475, IMG submission 187128) | Marine sediment microbial communities from the Atlantic coast under amendment with organic carbon and nitrate - tdDd47.1 (SPAdes)... | ecosystem: Environmental > Aquatic > Marine > Coastal >... | reverse complement strand
GCCTCCGCCTTCGCCTTCGCCTTCCCCTACGCGTCCGCCTTCGCCTTCCCCTACGCGTCCGCCTTCGCCTTCCCCTACGCGTCCGCCTTCGCCTTCCCCTACGCGTCCGCCTTCGCCTTCCCCTACGCCCTCGCCTACGCCTACGCGTCCGCCTACGCCTACGCCTACGCCTACGCGCCCGCCTGCGCCTTCCCCTCAGCGACCGCGTCCGCCTCCGCGTCCCGCGTCACCTCACCGGGCCAGGACCCGCAGCTCCGCGATGTTGACGCGCTCGAAGCGCCCCTCCTCGCCGCCGGTGCCGTTGTAGTGCTCGAAGTGGGCGAACGCCGACATGTTCACGGTCCGGTCGTCGCTCGAGATGACGAAGCGATACGTCTTCGAGGCGTCGAGCTCGACCGGGACGAAGGACGACAGCGCCCAGCGCTCCCAGCCGCCGAGCTGCGGCATGACGAGGACCCCGCCGCCGACCTCGGCGTCGCTGCCCTCCTCGTAGACCGTCACCCGCTTCACCGCGCAGGTGATGCCCGTGTTGATCGGCCCGGCGCCGTTGCCGAAGCGGACCTGAATCAGCGCGGGGCCGCTGCGCACCGGCGAGAAGCCGCTCGCCGTCAGCGTGTGCCCGGGATCGCCCCACTCCTGGTAGTGGAAGCGCCCGTACTGCGTCACCGGGGTCCCGCCGACCGCCTCGAAGTCGCCAGCGTAGACGAGCTGAATCGCCTCGCCCGTGCCGCCCCACCAGCAGGTCGCGCGCGAGTGCTGCGAGCGGTTGCCGCCGTTGACGAAGCTCGCCTCGACCGCGTAGCAGGGCGAGCTCGCCGCCGACGCGTCCGAGTCCGGGTCCGTCCAGCTGTCCGTCGTCGCCGGGAGCCCCGTCGCGACCAGCTCGCCGTCCCGGTAGATGTGCAGCAGGAGCCCCTCGGGCTCCTCGCCGCCGAGGCCGAGCTCCAGCGCCAGCTTGCCGCCCGACGCCGTCACGTTCTTCAGCTGCGGCGTCCGCGGCCCGAAGACCTGCTGCCAGTCCCCCCCGTCGACCTCGCGGACGGTGGCCGGCGTGGCGTCCGGGTCGTTCTCGAGCACCACGTCCACCCGGTTCGACGCCGACAGCCGTGACAGCGCGATCACCGGCTCGGTCAGCACCTGCCCGTCGAGCCGCAGCGACTTCACCCGGTAGCTCCCACCGTCGGCCGAGGCCTCGCCCAGCGGCGGCAGGCTGACGACGACCGTCACCGCCCGGCCCCGATACGCGAAGTCGTTCAGCACGATCTCGTCGGTCCCGGCGAACCAGCTCCGCCGCATCCCGTGGGTGATGTACGGCGCCACCCGGAGCCCCTCCGGCGTCGGCTCGAGGCCGAAGAGCGTCCGGTGGACCAGCGACAGGTACCCCGCCACCGACCACAGCTGCCGCTGGGAGTTGACGACCGGCCCCGAGTAGACCCCGTCCTCGAAGTCCGGCGCGCCGGTCCACGCCTCGAGGTTCTCCATGTTCGACAGGTTCAGCGCCGCCGCCCGGGTCAGCGCGGCCACCATCTTGTCCGCCACCGCGTCGTTCTTCGCCGCCGCCGCCGCCCGCAGCCAGTAGGCGTCGACGAAGGGCCACTCCGCCCGGTTGTGATAGATGGACACGCGCTGCTGCTGCGGCCAGATGACCGGCGTCCCCGGCCCGTAGCTCGGGTAGCTCGACAGCACCCGCCCCGCCTCCTCGGCGCTCGCCACGCCGGTCAGGACCGCCAGCGCCTCGCCGAGGAGGTCGTAGCGACGCACCGGCGCCGGGTCGAGGGTCGTCGGCAGGTAGGCCGAGAAGAGCCCGCGCTCGTCGTCCCAGAAGCGGTCGTGGATCGCCGTCCGGAGCGCCTCCGCCCAGCCCTGATAGCGCGTCGCGTCCGCGCTCTCGCCCGCCTCGTCGCTCAGCGTCGCCGCGACCTCGAGCGCCCGCAGGTGCAGCACGTTCGTGCTGAGCGCCGCGCTCGTCGAGATGTCGGTCACGTCCAGCTCGGTCCACGCCGGGTACGTCTGCTGCCGCCAGTCGAGAAACGACGTCTCGCCCCGGTAGAGCCCGGTCGCCGCGTCGTAGACCACCTCGCGGTCGTGCTCGACGGTGTTCACGATGGCGTCCCGCGCGGCGTCGGAGAACGCATCCCGGTCGGCGCCGTCGAGCTGCTGGATGAGCGTCCACGCCCCGAGCGCCCAGACCACCCGGTCGCTCGAGACCGGGTAGCTCCCGCCCGATCCGGTGTCCTGGACGATCTGCGTGTCCCCGCCGCCTCGCCGCGCCGACAGCTTGAACAGCAGCGAGTTCGCCGCCCGCTTCGGGTCGACCGACGCGAGCCCCAGGTCCACCGCGTACGCCGTGTCGCGGGTCCACACGTAGGTCCACTTGCGCCCGGTCTCGAAGCAGCCGCCGTCGCCGCACGCCGTCGCCCCGCCCTGGGAGAACGAGCCGTCGTGGATCGTGTCGACCATGTTCTCCCGCGCCTCGAGGAGCGCCAGGGCGTGCAGCGCGTCGAGCAGATCGTTACCGCACCGGAGCGTCGGGAATCCCTCGACCTCGGCGATCTCCCGCGGCGACGCCGGCAGGTCGTCCCGCCGCTCGGCCGTCGACGTCAGCGTGTAGGTCCGGTGGCACGCGTCGCGGTCGTCGATGCTGACCGCCGCCTCGCCGAGGTCGTCGGACAGGCTCGCCGTCCCCGCGGGGTCGGCCCCCTCCGGCGACAGGCAGCTCGTGACGACCGGCGTGTACGTGTCGACCGCTTCGCCGGTGTCGCCACCGTCGACCGCGACCGTGTCCCCTCCGGCCGTGTCGTCGACGACCGTGTCCCCGGGGAGCGTGTCGTCCCCCTGCGAGTCGGAGTCGCCGCAGGCGCCGGCGACGAGGAGAGAGACCGAGCTGAGCGCGATGATCGAGCGCAGGGGCGAACGCATGGGATTCTCCGCACGACGACGGGCGGGGTCCCGACCCCGCCACCGGCGGCAGCATAGGTGACGGAAACCCGCGAGACAAAGACAACTTGCGCCCCTCCGCCCCCGCCACGCCGGCCGATCGCGGCCCCGCCGCAGAAACCGTAACTCTCGTGTGCGTCAAGAGGTCGACGCGTGTACATTTCCGCCCATGAAATACCTCCCCCTGAACGCTGCCCTCATTCACGCCCTGCTCGTGATCGTTCCCCTGGGGCTCGTCGGCTGTGGCGACGACCCGAAGACCGAGGCGGACACCACGCCGGACGACGTCGCGGACACGGTCGGCGACGTCGAGGACGACACGTCCGGCGACGTGACCGAGGACACGTCGGCCTCGACCTTCGTCCTCCACTACCACCGCGCCGACGGCGATTACTCGGGCGTCACGGTCAGCGTTACCGGCGACGTCGACGGCGGACCCGTCCTGACGGCCGGCGACCCCGACGGCTTCGGCGCGACCTTCGTCGTGCCCCTCGCCGCCGGCGCGAGCAGCGTGACCTACATCATCAGCTCGGCGGCGGACCCCGAGGGCGCCGTGCCCGACCTGGTCACGGTCGACGTCAGCGACGCCGACGGGATCTGGCACTTCGCGGGCGGGACCGAGCCCCCGCTGACCGTCGCGCCGCCGGCCATCCCCGGCGAGGATCAGCTCGCGGTCTACTACCTGCGCGACGACGCCAGCTACGCCGGCTGGGGCCTCCACCTCTGGGAGGACGTCGCCAACCCGCCGACCTGGACCGTCCCGCAGTCCGCCGGCGGCGTCGACGACACCCTCGGCGCCTGGTTCCTCGTGGACCTCCTGCCCGACGCCGCCACCGTCGGCCTCATCGTCCACAAGGGCGACACCAAGGACCCCGGCCCCGACATGTTCGTCGACCTCGCGTCGACCGGGGACATGATCTTCCTCATCACCGGCTCGACCGAGATCTTCACCGCGCCGACCCCGATCCCGGACTTCTCCATCGCCGGCGCCAGCGCCCACTGGCTCACCGAAGACACGATCGCGTGGACCCCCGAGGAGGGCGCCACCCAGTTCGAGCTCCGCTACGCCGCCGACGCCTCCATCGAGGTCGTCGAGGGCGACGTGGTCGGCGGGACCGTGCTCCCGCTGACCCGCGGGACCGCCGGGCTCTCGGCCGACCTGAAGGCCAAGTGGCCGCACCTCGCCTCGCGCGCCGCGTTCACCCTGGCCGCCGCCGACCTCGCCAAGGTCCCCGAGGCCCTCGAGGGCGAGCTGGTCATCGTCGGCCGCGACGCCGACGGCCTGCCCATCGACGCCACCCGCGTCCAGATCCCGGGCGTCCTCGACGACCTCTTCACCTACGACGGCCCCCTCGGCGTGACCTGGGACGCCGGCGCCCCCCGCTTCGCCCTGTGGGCCCCGACGGCGCAGGCCGTCAAGCTCGTCCACTACGACGCGGCAGACAAGGCGGTCCTCGACACCATCGATCTCCAGAAGACCGACGGCGTCTGGACCTACGACGGCGCCGACAGCAGCTGGGCTGGCGACTACTACCGCTATGAGCTGACCGTCTTCCACCCGACGACGGCCAAGGTCGAGCAGCTGACGGCGACCGACCCCTACTCGGTCAGCCTCTCGACCGGCAGCGCCTACTCCCACATCGTCGACCTCACCGACACCACCCTGAAGCCCTCGGGCTGGGACGCGCTCGACAAGCCCGCCCTCGACGCCTTCGAGGACATCGTCCTCTACGAGGCGCACGTCCGCGACTTCAGCGCCAACGACGCCACGGTCCCCGCCGCCCACCGCGGCAAGTTCCTCGCCTTCACCGACGACTCCGACGGGATGGACCACTTGAAGGCCCTCGCGACCGCCGGCGTGACCCACCTGCACCTGCTGCCGATCTTCGACATCGCCTCGGTCGGTGAGCACGCCGAGGACCAGGTCACCCTCGACGACGGCTTCGACCGTCTGTGCGAGCTCAACGGGTCGATCCCGGCCGCCACCTGTACGGCCCACGGCACGACGAGCATCCGCGACGTCCTCGCCGGCCTCGACCCGACCACCGGCGACGCCCAGGAGATCGCCACCTGGATGGGCGGGCTCGACCTCTTCAACTGGGGCTACGACCCGCTCCACTACACCGCCCCCGAGGGCAGCTACGCGACCGACCCCGAGGGCAGCGCCCGGGTCCTCGAGATGCGCGAGATGGTCGCCTCGCTCAGCGACGCCGGCCTCCGCGTCGTCATGGACGTCGTCTACAACCACACCAACGCCGCCGGCACCGGCACCAACTCGGTCCTCGACAAGGTCGTGCCCGGCTACTACCACCGCCTGAACACCGAGACCGGGCTGGTCGAGACCTCGACCTGCTGCTCCAACACCGCCACCGAGCACGCGATGATGGAGCGCCTGATGATCGACTCCCTGGTGACCTGGGCCCGCGAGTACAAGGTCGACGGGTTCCGCTTCGATCTCATGGGCCACCACATGGTGTCGAACATGGAGAAGGTCCAGGCCGCGCTGGCCGCCTTGACCGTCGAGGACGACGGGGTCGACGGCTCGAAGATCTACGTCTACGGCGAGGGCTGGGACTTCGGCGAGGTCGCCTCCAACGCCCGCGGCGACAACGCCGTCCAGCTCAACCTCGGCGGGACCGGCATCGGCTCGTTCAACGACCGCATCCGCGACGCCGTCCGCGGCGGCAGCGCCTTCGACTCGGCCAACGACCTGCGCATCAACCAGGGCTTCGGCAACGGCCAGTACGTCGCCCCCAACGAGCTCGCGGCCGCCGACGCCGCCACCCTCGAGGACGCCGGCGTGGCCTCGGATCTCGTCCAGGTCGCGATGGCCGGCGGGCTCTCGAGCTACAAGATCAAAAACCACAAGGGGCTGACCAAGTCCGGCTACCTCACCGGCTACAACGGCGCGCCGGCGGGCTACGCGGCGGATCCGCAGGAGATCATCAACTACGTCTCCGCCCACGACAACCAGACGCTCTTCGACAACATCGCCTACAAGGCGCCGACCGGCACGACCATGGCCGACCGCGTGCGGATGCAGAACGTCTCCCTCGACACGGTGCTCCTCGGCCAGGGGATCCCGTTCGTCCACATGGGCGCCGAGCTCCTCCGGTCGAAGTCGATGGAGCGCGACAGCTACAACTCCGGCGACTGGTTCAACGCCGTCTCCTGGGACCGCTCCAGCAACAACTGGAACGTCGGCCTCCCCAACGCCGAGAAGGACGAGGCGAACTGGGAGCTCATCGGCGAGATCATCGGCGACGCGACCATCGCCCCGGCCAAGGCCGACCTCGACGCGGCCTTCGCGCACTTCACCGAGATCCTCGAGATCCGAAAGAGCAGCGTCCTCTTCCGCCTCCGCACCGGCGACGACGTCAAGCAGCGCGTCGACTTCTACGCCACCGGCGACGACTTCGTCCCGGGCCTCATCGTCATGACCCTGGCCGACGGCGCCTGCGCCGGGGCCGACCTCGACCCGGCGCACGACGCCATCGTCGTCGTCATCAACGCCCGCCCCGAGGCCGAGGACGTGACGATCGCCGGGCTCGACGGCTTCGCGCTGCACCCGGTGCTGGCCGGCTCGGCCGACAGCGTCGTCCAGGGCGCGAGCTTCGACGACGACAGCGATACGTTCAGCGTGCCCGCGTGGACGACCGCCGTCTTCGTGGCCCCTCAGGGAGACAGCCAGGGCGGCGCGGGCCTCCCCTGCAGCCGCCTGAACGCGACGACCGAGTGAGGCTCGGGTGGGCCCTGGTCGGTGTGTCGGCCGCCGCGCTGGCGGCCTGCACCGATCCTGCGCCCGCCGGCCGCGGCGCCGCCTGGCCCGAGGCCAACGCGCTCTTCCACCGCGACGCCCGCTTCCTCGGGGCCGACGGGGCCTACTCCGTCGACCTCGGGGGCGGGCGCGTGCTGTGGCTCTTCGGCGACACCCTCGTCGCCCGAGACCGCGTCGACCCGCACGCCACCGCGGCGTTCCTGCGAAACAGCGTCGCGCTCCAGACCGGCTACGACCCGCTGACGGCGTACATGCGCCACTACTGGAAGACGACCGGCGACGACCCGACCTCGTTCTTCCCCGAGCCGTCCGACGAGAGCTGGCTCTGGCCGGCTCACGGCGCCCGGGTCGGTGACCGCGTCGTCCTGTTCTTCGAGCTCCTCCACGACGAAGGCGAGCCGGGCCCCTGGAGCTTCGTCGCCGGCGGCTGGACCGCGGCCGTCGTCGACAACCCCGACGACGCCGTCTCCGAGTGGCGCGTCACCCCGGCGACGCTCCCCGAAGGGCACGAGGGAGGTGACGAGCTGCTCGGCGAGGCCTGCGTCGTCGAGGGCGAGACCCTCTACGCCTTCGGGACCCGCGGCGACACCCACGAGGTCGTGCTCGCGCGCTTCGACGCGGCCACGGCCGCCACCGGCGATCTGAGCGGCGTCGAGCGCTACTGCGGCGGGGACCGCTGGGCGGCCGATTGTGCCGCCCAGACGCTCTTCTCGATCGGCGCGCCGGAGTTCTCGGTGCACTGGGACCCGCGCCTCGAGCGCTGGCTCTGGGTCGCGAGCGGCGGCTTCGGCGCGGCTCCCGTCATCTGGCGTGCGGCGCCGACGCTGACGGGCCCGTGGTCCGACCCGACCGACGTCTTCCGCCCGCCCGAGGCCAGCCGCGACGGCGCCTTCGTCTACGCGGCCAAGGCCCACCCCGAGCTCGACGCCGGGGCCGGCGGCGAGCTGGTCGTGACCTATGTCCCGAGCAGCTTCGAGGACGCGCCGGCGTCGCTGGATGGGGTGTACTACTTCCCGTTCTTCGCCAAGATAGCGCCTGAGTGAGAGCCCTCGTCCCAACGCTGCTGTTCGCCGCGCTGGCGGCCGGGCCGGCCTCCGCCGCGACGCCGACCTGGCTGCCCGGGGTGACCCGCGCCGTGCCCCTCGAGGACACCGCGTCCCGCGACGCCCCGGCCCTGGAGTACGCCTGGGGCCCACGCGCCCAGCTGTCCCTCGGGCAGACCCTCGGGCTCGTCACCTGGGACGGCGAGCGCACCGACGTCGCGCTGTACGTCACCGGCCTCGTCGCCCTCGAGGACGCTCGGGACGAGGCGCTCTTCTCCGACGAGCTGGCGCGCCTCGTCGGGACCCTCGGCTGCGCCTTCACCCTGGACGCGAGCGAGGTCTTCGGCGAGGGCGGCGCGGTCGAGATCGGCTTGGAGCTGGGGGTCGAGCGCGCTCGCGAGCTGGTCGGCGACGAGTCGGACCGGCCGACCCTGGCGTTCTCGCCCGGCGACATCCCCTTCGGCGGCGGCGGCCTCTGGCTCGGAGCGGACGTCAGCTGGCGCTTCGACGTCGCGGCCGGCTGGAACCTGAGCGTCCGCCTCGCCGACCGCGTCTTCACCAACGGCTGGCCGCTGATGTTCGGCGCCCGCGCCGAGTCCGAGCAGGTCGCGACGTTCCTGAACGAGGGCCTGGCCCAGGCGCCGAGCCTCGCCGTGGGGCTGCGCTGGGCCGCGAGCGCCGACGTCCAGCCGGTCGCGCGGCTGTTCCTCGAGGGGCTCCTGCCCCACGACGACAGCGCCGAGGACGGCTTCTTCTTCCGCGGGGTCTTCGGCGTCGCCCTGCCCGGCCACTTCGGAGAGCTGCTGCCGTTTCTGTCCGTGGACGCGGGCAACGGCAAGGGGCTCCTCATCAACCGGCGCGAGCTGCGGCTGTCCCTGGGGGTGCGGCATGTCTTCCGGTAGGCCGTGGTGGGGAAGCGGAAGCGGAAGCGCGGGCGTGAGCGCAGGCGCAGGCGTGAGCGCAGGCGGAGGCGTGAGCGCAGGCGTGAGCGCAGGCGGAGGCGTGAGCGCAGGCGCAGGCGTGAGCTCAGGCGCAGGCGTGAGCGCAGGCGGAGGCGTGAGCGCAGGCGGAGGCGTGAGCTCAGGCGCAGGCGTGAGCGGAGGCGCGGGCGTGAGCGGAGGCGCGGGCGTGAGCGCAGGCGCAGGCGGAAGCGGGTCCTTTGGCTTGCGGTCGCTCCTGCTACTCACGATCACCCTGGTGCTCGGTGGGTGCGCGGTTCAGCTCGACGACGACCCGGCCGCGAGCTCCCCGGACGACAACGTCACGACGCTGCCGAGCTGCGAGGTCCTCGCCCGGCCGCCGAACACCGTCGGGGTCCGCGGGCGCCTCCGGTCGGTCGACGCCCCGGGCGGCGGGACGCTCGTCGTCGCCGACGCGCTGCAGCGCGCGGACGCCGCCCCGCAGAAGCTCGACCACGCCGTCTACCTCGCGGTCCCGCAGAGCACCGGTGACGACTGTGGCCAGGCCCTCGCCGCCGACGCCAGCGGCGCGATCGGGGGGCTCGACATCTCGGCTCTGAGCGACGGCGGCGTCGGCGCTTTCGGCGCGGTCTTCGCCGCCGAGGGCGAGGTCCACGCCTTCGTGACCGTCTCTCGCGGCTTCGACACCGTCGGCACCGGGATCGCCCGCTGGGACCCGGGCTCGGGCCGCTTCGTGGCGGGCGAGCGCTACCTCTTCGCCGCCGGCCGCCCCAGCTACGGCGAGGCCGCTGTCGTCGCCGACGGCCTCGTCTACGCCTACGGCTGCGCGCCCGCGGGCTTTCTGGCCGACGACTGCTTCGTGGCCCGCGCCCCGACCGACGCCCTCGACGACCCGACCGCCTGGGGCTTCTACCGGGACGGCGACGCCTTCGCCTCCGACCCCGACGACGCCTGGCCGCTCTTCTCCGGCGGCCGCGGCCTCGCCGCCCGCCCGCTGCCCGACGGCCGCGTGCTCGTCGCCTACGCCACCCCGCTCGGGGACACGGTCTTCGTCCGCACCGGCCTCGGCCCTGCGGGCCCCTGGTCGCCGGCCGTCGCCGTCACCCGGTGCGAGGTCCCCGACGACGCCTTCTGTGGCGCCATGAGCTTCGTCCCAGCCCTCGACGGATCGGCCGGAGAGCCAGCGCTCACCTACGCGATCGCCACCTTCGAGCGGCTGGCGCCCGAGGACCTCCTGACCCGCCTCGTCCGCCTCCCGGCGACGTGGTGACCCAGCGCGTTCGTGGTAGGACGTCGCCCAACGACCCAGTGTGAGGATGATATGATGACCCAGACCACCACGCTGCCCCTCGAGGGCGGCTGCCGCTGCGGAGAGCTCCGCTTCCGGATCGACGCGGCTCCGCTGTTCACGGCGGCGTGTCACTGCACGGGGTGTCAGCGGATGAGCGCGAGCGCCTTCTCGCTCACGGTCGCCATCCCCGAGCAGGGCTTCACCGTGACCGAGGGCGAGCCGGTGCTCGGCGGCCTCGGGAGCCCGAACCTCGAGCACCTCTTCTGCCCGCGCTGCAAGAGCTGGGTCTTCACGCGCCCCGCCGGCGCCGGGTTCGTCAACGTGCGCCCGACCATGCTCGACGACCCGAGCTGGTTCGTCCCGTTCATCGAGACCTACACCAGCGAGAAGCTCCCCTGGGCGACCACGCCAGCTACGCACAGCTACGAGCGGTTCCCGCCACCCGAGGACTTCGCGGGGCTGCTCGCCGGGTACGCCGAGCAGAACCCCGTGCGATAGGGCCGCCCAGGTCATGCCCGTGGAGTTCCAGCCGCACCCGGCGCTGCGCTCGGCGCACGCCCAGACCCGCTTCCCCGCGCTGCTCCGGCGCGCGCCGACCGTCCCGTGGCGCCGCGAGCGCCGCGAGCATCGGGCGGGCGGCTTCAGCGGCCGGCGCTACGCCCACGACCTCCGCCTCGCCTTCGAGTGACCCGGCGTTGGGCCACTTCAGGCTCCGCTCACGCGCCCAGGTAGGCAAGGACCTGTCCAAAAATGAGTGAACCATCTGGCCGTCGGATCCGCCGCACTGGACGGCCCGCCGACGACTTGAAAGACGCCCGGTCTGCCTGCGTCGTCGGCGAACCGCCCAGCACGACGCCTCCTTGGCCATCTGGCCCACTTATTCTTGGACAGGCCCTAACTCCCCAGCTGTAAGACCGGGAGCGACGCGATCTCCGGGAGGCGTCGATCGTTGGCCACGAACGCCGAGCAGCCGGAAGCCACCGCCGTCGCGAGCTGCAGGGCGTCCGGGGTCTTCGCGCCGGTCGCCGCCCGAATCGCCGCGGCTGCGCGGACGATCGCGGGGTCGGGCGCGACCATCCGAACGCCGGCGCTGTTGAGCAGGCTGGCCTCGTACTGCGTCGCCAACGCGTGGTTGCCGACGCGATACGGCTGAACGAGAACCTCGAGCAGGGTGACGCTCGAGGTCACGACCTCGATGTCCCCGCGAGCGACGGCGCGAAACACGGGTTCGATGAGCGGCAGATACGTCGCGTGATCTTCGATCAGGTAGATGAAGACGCAGGTGTCGAGGCCGACCGGGCCGGCGCCGACATCGTCGATCAGTCCCATGAGTCCCGTTCGTTCGCGACGTGCTCGGCCGCGTCGACGTCGCGCCAGATCTCCTTGCCCAGCCCGCGCAGCTCGAGGATCGCATGCCCGCGCGCTCGCACCCCAGGTCGCGGCCTGCCCGATTGGGGCCGATGCCAGCCCGGCGCGGACGCGTGGGCTCCATGGACTCGCCGAACAGCCCGAGCGCTCCGCCCCGCGACGCCATCGCGGAGCGGAGCGCGGGGACGGCGCTACTCCTCCTCGACGGTCACCACGGTCCCGGCGGCCGTGGTCCCCGACGGGTCGGGGCGGTCGGCGAAGGTATCGCGGATCCGGATGCGCCGGGCGCCGCTCGCCGGGACGGTGTAGCCGCGGTTGGTCAGCGGGTACTCCTCGGTCCCGCCCCAGCCGTCGCCCGAGTGGCCGATCGAGTACTTGTACTGGAGGTCCGTCCCCGGGATGAAGTCGAAGGCGAGGGTCCAGATCCCGTCGCCCGCGGCCGCGTCCGGGGCCACCCCGTCGTCCTTCATGAAGACCGTGTTCGGCGTCCAGTTGGCGAAGACCTCCTGGTTGCCGACGATCGAGACCTCGCCGGTCCCGGCCGGGGGCGGCGGGTCCTGGATGCTGACGTACTCGTCGATGGGGATCTCGTCGCCGGTCACGTCGACCTCGAGGATCACGTTCACGAGCTTGCTCGGGTCGGCGAAGACGATCTGCGTCCCGAGGTTCGGCGCCGTGTCGATGACGCTGCCGCCGTCGATGGCGACGATGGCCAGCTCGAGCGGGTCGCCCAGGCTCATCCCGAGGTCCGGCATCAAGAACCGCAGCTCGAGGAGCGAGCCGCCGGTCACGGGCCCGCCGACCTGGATGCTGTGCTCGGTCACGTCCGTCCAGCCGCCGCTGCCGTCCGCGTTCTGCAGCGTCACCGCCGGCGCGCTGCCCGAGAAGTCGACCGCCAGGCGCCGCGCCGGGCCGCCCGACGTAAACGCGATGGTCTGCCCCTCGGCCGTCGTCGTGTTGAACGGCAGGGTCGTGACCTCCGGCGTCCCCGACGACGTGTCGGTCGTCTGAGCGCTGGTGTAGACGACCAGCTGATAGTCCGTCCCGAGCTTCTCCGACAGGTCTTCCTTTAGCTCGATACCGACGAAGACGCGCCCGTCCTGGAATGTGTGATAGCCGTAGAAGACGCGCCCGATGTCGTCGTCGGGGTCGTCGATCGCGCCGGCCGTGTCGTTGTCGTAGAAGAGCCCGCCCGGCGGGGTCCACTCGGTGTCGTCGGGGTCGAGGAGCCCGTCGAGCACCGGGAGCTTCGTGAACGGCCCCGTCATCGCGGCCGGCTCCGGCTGCAGGATCGGCGGGAAGGCCGGGACCTCCACCTCGTCCTGGCCCGACAGAGACAGCGCGGTGTTCATGAACTGATACATCGCCCGCAGCTGCGCCCGGTAGATCTCGTCGAAGGGCGCGTCCCCTCCGGCCGAGGTCTGGTCCGCCCCGTACCACCAGAACCAGTCCGAGCCCTCGGCGCTCAGCATCGCCCGCCACGCGTTCCACCACGCCGTCTCGGCGGCGTCGCCGGACTCGGGCGGGTCGAGGTAGCTCTCGGGCAGGCCGATGATGGGCTCCAGCACGGCCTTGGCCGCCTCGATGTCGTCGCGCGCGATCTTCAGGTAGTTCCAGCCGAGGTTCTCCTCGACCTCGCCGATCCAGGTGTCGAAGCGGCCACCGATCCACGAGCCGGGCCACAAGTCCTCGTACTCCGGCAGGTCGGCCACCGGGTGTGCGTCGACGTCGCGGGCCGCGTTGCCGTCGATGTACTCGCTGCCCGTGACCGTGATGACCGAGCCCTCGTCGTAGGCCGCCTCGAGCCCGGCGTAGGCCCCGGCCAGGAACTGACGGGCGTCGTGGTCCTGGGTGTACCACTCCCAGGCGTTCTCGCCGTCGAGGATGACGCTCAGGAGGCGCCGCGGCTCGCCCCACGGGCCGGCCGAGCTCTCGACCTCGACCACGAAGTCCGCCGCGTTCTCCGCCGGCGGATTGGACTGGTAGAAGAAGCCGACCTTGTCCGACAGATCCGTGTCGCGGAAGACGATCATCATCGCGTCGTTGTCGTCACCGTCGTTGCCGACCACGGTGTCGACGTCGACCTGATACGCCATCAGGTGGCTCGCGCCGGGCATCCCCTTGTCGAGCACCTGCCGATCGGTCGCGATCCAGTCGATGTCGTTGTCGCGGAAGGCCGGCACGACCTCCTCGGCGACCGAGCCCTCCGACGGCCACATCCCGCGCGGCGCGTGGCCGAAGCGGCGGGTGTAGTACTCGACCGCCATGTCGATCTGGATGTAGGCGTCGCCGGGGTACTGGAACGCCGGGTCCGGCAGCGTGTCCGCCGGCTGCCCCTCCACGGCGAGGTCCGTGTCGTGCAGCAGCGGCAGGATCGGGTGGAAGAACGGCGTCGTCAGGACCTCGACCTGGCCGCTGGTGCCATCCCAGCCGAGCGCCCTGTGGATCTCGAAGACCCCCTTCATGATCTTGTAGTTCTCGGCCACGAGCCGGTTGGCCAGGGTCTCGAGCGAGGCCAGGTCGTCGTAGCCCGAGGCCAGCGTGTAGGTCCCGTCGTCGCCCTCGTCGACGACGTCGGACAGGTCGACGACCACGTCCGCGCCGTCCGAGTAGACCGTCACCGGGCCGTCGAGGAAGGTCGGGTCCATCCAGCCGAGCTCGAACCAGACCTTGAGCTTCGCCAGATCGAGCTGCGTGTAGGTCGCGCTGTCCTTCGCGATGAGCGCCTCGTACTCGGGGAAGAAGGCGCGGAGCGGCTCGGCGATGCTCTTGCACGACCAGACGTCGGCGTAGAAGCGGCCGAGCTGCGCCTCGCTGGCCCCGTCGATGGTCGGCGTGTCCTCGAGCAGGAGATCGACCCAGGGATCGGTCTTTCCGGCCCACGCGGCCAGAAACCCGCTCTCGTCCACAGTGCCCGCCGCCACGTCGACGTAGGGCTCGAGGCGCTCGAGATACAGGTCGAGCTGATTCAGCAGCGACGACGTCAGGTTCACGTTGAAGTGGACCTTCGGGTACTCGCCGACCAGCGCCGTCATGTCGAAGTAGTCCTTCGTCGCGTGCTTTCGCACCCACGGCCCCTGGAGCTCGTCCGCGCCGGGGTCCAGATAGGACGGCTGGTGCTGGTGCCAGACGAGGTTCAGGTACACCGTCGACAGGACCGGACCGAGCCAGCTCCCGCCGGCGAGCCCGTTGCCCTCCGCGTCGGTGACGCCGGTGACGGTCACCTCGTAGGGCGTCGAGGCGTCCAGCGCCGGGTCGATCGCCAGGGTCACGGTGGCGCCGTCGACGGTCAGCCCGGTGATGGTCGCCTCGGCGTCGTTCGGCGTCGCGACGGTGAAGCCGCTGACGTCGAGGTTCTCCGGCGGCGCGTCGAACCGGACCTTCACCCAGGTGCCGTCCTGCGACCAGGCGCGCACCACGCCCAGGGTCGGTGTCGGCGTCGTGTCCGCCTCGACGGTGTCCCCACCGGCGTCGTCCACGGTGTCGTCCTCCACGTCGGCGAGCGTGTCCCCGCCCTCGCCGTCGGCCACGTCCGCGGTCGTATCCTCGGCCGGCTTCGCGTCGTCCCCGCAGGCCCCCAGCGCCACCACCAAGGTCAGCGCGAAATACGTGATGCGCTTCATCTCGCCTCCTCGATCAGCACCACCCCGGACGCGTCCGCGGTGAAAGTCACGTTGCCGCCGCTCACGGTCGCCGTGGCGCCGGTGTAACCGTCCCGGAGCGTCGTCCCGTCGGCGAAGTCCGCCGAGACGTCCAGGGTCACCTGCCCGCTCGCGCCGATCGCGATGTAGACGACGTCGTCGTCCTCGACCCGCTTGAACGCGTAGGGCGCGTCCGAGACCTTCGTGTGGCTGCCGGCGCCGACGGCCCGATGGGCCTTGCGGAAGCGCCCGAGCTTCTGCCAGTGGGCGAGCACGCCGGGGTTGGCGCCCCAGACGTAGTCGGTCCGCGTCTTGTGGCTGTTGTCGCTGATGTTCGCGTAGTCGCGGGCGTTCTCGTCACCGTAGAAGATCTGGACGGCGCCCGGGGTCAGCAGCAGCAGCGTCCCGGCGACCTTCTGCTTCTCGAGGTCCTTGCCGGCGTGGCGCTCGAAGAAGAGCGTCGTGTCGTGGGAGCTGAGGTAGCTCAGCACGTTGAAGTCGGGGTCGACGTTGATCTTCTGAGCGTACTCCGCCCAGGTCCCCTCGATGCTCGCGGGGTCGCCGAGCGCGCCGCCGGCGGCCGCCTGGAAGTCGAAGTTGATGAGCGAGTCGAAGCCGTTGGCGAAGTAGTCGTCCTTGGCGACCCCGTGGGGGAAGACCTCGCCGGTCATCCAGAACGGGTCCGCCGTGTCCGCGTAGTCGCTGTCTGGGAAGGCCTTGTCGGGGTGCGCCGCGCGCCACTCGGCGAGCGCCGTGTCGGCCGCCTCGGAGAGCGCCTTCCAGCTCGCCTGCTCGACGTGCTTGGCGGTGTCGCAGCGGAAGCCGTCGACCCCGTACCCGCGGACCCAGTCCGTGAGCCACCCGACGAGATAGTCGCGCACGGTGTTGGGGACCATCTCGACCGCGTGGGTGTCGGGCTTGTTCGCGAAGAAGACCGGCAGCCCGATGTCCGCCTCGGTCGACTCGGTCCGGAAGTCCGGCAGGTAGTCGAGGTTCTTCGTCTTGTCGTCGGTCCCCGGGCCCGGGTAGCCGCCGCCGATCTCGGCGCGGATCCAGTTCGGCCCCCACCAGTTGGCGAAGTCCGCGTCGTCGAAGTCGATGAAGTCGTAGAGGTTGGCCGGGGTCGCGTCCTCCCAGCCGGGCTTCAGGACGTCGATGTCGAACTCGTCGAGGTCCGCCGGGGTCGCGTAGCCGGGGTGGTTCATCACGACGTCGAGGACGACGCGGATCCCGTGCTCGTGGGCGGTGTCGACGAAGGCGCGGAACTCCTCCTCGGTGCCCATGTTCTTGTCGATCCGCGTGAAGTCGAGGGCGAAATAGCCGTGATAGGCGTAGTGCTTGATGTTGTTGCCGCTGATCCAGCCGTGGACCTGCTCGTAGGGCGCCGTGATCCAGAGCGCCGACACGCCGAGGGCGTCGAAGTAGCCCTCCTCGATCTTGTCGGTCAGCCCGGCGAGGTCGCCGCCGTGGAAGGTCGCCGTCTCCTTGTCGCCGTCACCCTGCCGTCCGTAGCTTTGGTCGTTGGCGTTGTTGCCGTTGAAGAAGCGGTCGGTGATGACGAAGTAGACGATGGCGTTGTCCCAGCCCGACCACGGGATGGCCGTCGGCGTGGCGGTCGTGTCCGTCTCGATCGCCGTGTCGCCCGTGGTCGAGTCGCCGCCGATCGAGTCCGTGATCGTGCCGTCCTCGCCGACGAACGTGTCGGCAGAGACGGTGTCGTCGGTCCCACCGCCGTCGTCACCGCAGCCCGGCGCGCCGAACCCGGCGAGTGACACCCCAAGGACCACGACCCACAACTTCACCGAATGCATCGCCCGCTCCCGCGTCAAGGCTTGCGCCAAGCACCCTTCGGGGGCGTTCCCCGGCGGGTGCGGGGCGCAATATAGCGCGCCGGAGACGTGAGTTGTAGCCCGACGTAACGCAGACATGATTCACGTTTCCGTAGCGTTTCGATTAAGGTCGCGTTAGGTTTGACGCGTCCTCAGGAGGGCCTCCCCCTGAAGCCCTCCGGAACGACCCAAGCACGCGAGAGCGAAGCGCTCCTGAGGGGGTAAGACGTGAAGAAGTTCGTCACTGGATCGATGACTCTGCTCACGGTGATGTACGGTGGCCTGGCGTTCGCCGGTACGTCCATCGAGCTCAAGGACCCGAAGGGCGACGACGACGGCCCGGGCAAGTACACCTATCCCACCGACGCGGTGTACACGACCGGCTCGTTCGACCTCAGCGAGGTCGAGATCGAGCAGGACGGCGACACCATCGAGGTGACCGTCGAGGTCAAGGCCAAGATCGAGGACCCGTGGGACTCGAGGGCCTGGGACGGAAACGGCTTCTCGCTCCAGATGTTCGTCCTGCACATCGACATGGACCACAAGGCCGGCAGCGGGCACAAGGACGGCCTGCCCGGCTTCAACGTGACCTTCGCCGACGATCAGCGCTGGGAGAAGGCGCTCATCATCTCGCCCCAGGGGCGCACCCGCGTCCAGGCCGAGGTCAGCGCCAAGGCCGCCAAGATGAAGGGCGACATCCTCATCCCGACGTCGGTGAGCGTCCGCGGCCGCAAGGTCGTCGCCCGCTTCGACAAGAAGGACCTCGGGGCGGACCTCTCCAAGTCCTGGGGCTTCCAGCTGCTCGTACAGTCCAACGAGGGCTTCCCGGACAAGACCGATCTGCTGACCCGCAAGGTCAACGAGTTCGGCGGCCAGCACCGCTTCGGCGGCGGCAACGACTATGACTGCGACCCGCACGTCATGGATCTGCTCGCCGGCAAGGCCGAGGGCTCGTCCTCCGAGAAGGCCGCCCAGCACAAGATGCTCGGCTCCTTCAAGTGCAACGCGGATGGCAGCGGTACACGCGCCGTCCTGCAGATGGTCTACCCCGAGGGCTGATACGTCATGCGTACATCGCGCCTGCTCATCGTCCTGGCCCTCGCGCCTGGGCTCGTGGGGTTGTCCACGCTCGCCCAGGCCGAGACCCAGAACTTCGAACTGTACGGCAAGCTCTACACGAAGTGGCTGTATCGCAACAACGATACCGCCGGTGTGCTCTCGCTGGGCAACCCGTTCTGGCCCGACAACATCACGGGCGACAACGGCGTGGCCACCGAGTTCGAGCTGAACATCAAGGGCCGGGTCGGCGACAACGTGCAGGCCGGTGTACGCATCAAGAGCCGCTTCGGCGCGCTCTGGCAGGACTGGTGGGAGAACGGCGACATCTCCTACGACGAGGAGAACACGTCCGGCGAGTCCCTGGGCATGAACCGCTCGCAGTACATGAAGCTGCGCGGCTACTGGATCCAGGCGCAGCTGCCGATCCCGGGCATCGACAGCGTCCTGGTCGGCTCGAGCGACCTGGGCATGTTCAACGAGTGGACCATCGGCAAGGTCCGCTACATCGACCGCGACAACGGCAAGGGCATCTTCGTCCAGGGCAACTTCGACGAGGACTACCTGCGCTTCCACGCGGCGATCATCGCGCTGCCGAAGCTCTGGGTCGGCCCCAACTGGTCCACCGGCGTCGGTGACCCGCTGGTCCGCCTGCCCTTCTACGCTCAGGACTGGGCCTACGGGCTCAAGCTCGAGAGCGACATCTACGACGGCATCAAGATCACGGCGATCGGGACGGCCACCCTCGACCACGAGGTCGACCTGACCGATCCCGACGCCGTGGGCTCCGACAACGGCAGCTGCACCGACCAGCTCGGAAACCCCATCCCGGGCTGCTCGCGCGACGGCGCCGTCGACTGGACCGACCGCTACTCCAACGTGGTCGCGACCCTCGAGACCCAGATCGACACGTTCGACTTCGGGTCCTTCAACCTGCTCTTCGGCGTCAGCTACCAGAACATCAACGAGGACACGGCCGGTAACGGCGTGCAGCTCAACAACGGCGTCTTCCCGCTCGTCTACGAGGACGACATGGTCGGCGGCTTCGCCCGCATCCGGGCCGAGCTCTACGACATCGCCGACGACGTCTCGCTGCAGCTCGAGTACTTCAACATCGGCCAGCACTTCCAGACCATCTTCGGCGCCCGCCGCGAGGCCGACGTGCTGCTGACCGACGGCTTCGTCGAGGGCGGCCAGATCCCGACCCTCAACAGCGCCAACGAGTTCGTCGACTACGACGAGGCCTGGTACGAGACCGTCATCGGCTGGCACGGCGCGACGGCCATCCTCAAGTACCAGGCGGACCTCGAGCTGAGCCTCGAGGGGACCTTCATCACCTACAACACCAACGCGCAGAACCGCGACGTCGAAGAGAAGTACCCGGACTTCCTCCACACCGACGGCTTCACCGATACGGACCTCTACGACTACGCGAACGTCTACGACCGCGGCCGCGACCCGCGCTCGGTCTTCCGCCGGAACCAGGACCGGATGAGCGCCATCGGCGTGCTGTCCGGCCTGTGGCACACGGGCCTGGGCAACGGGCTCGATGTCGGGCTGAAGACCAAGTTCATCTGGGACAAGGACGACCGCAGCGACACGACGAAGAACGACGACTACCTGGGGCTGATGACGATGACGCGCCTGTGGGTCATGTACCCGGCGGCCGACGGCCTCAGCCTGACCCTCGGCGGGCAGTTCGACTACTGGACGGAGGACAACCGCCGCGGGACCCTCGAGCAGGGCTACGGTGACGACACGACGACGAAGGTCCGGCCCTACCTGGGCATGGCCTACACGTTCGACGGCTTTACCCTGCGCTACCAGCTCGAGTACTACTACAAAGACGCTCAGCGAGAGCGCGACGACGACCGGCTGTTCCACGTCATCCGCTCCAAGGCGAGCCTGGAGGTGGGCTGGTGAAACGCGCAATGACACTTATCGGCGTCCTCGTCGGCGCGGCCGTCATCACGACGGCGGGCTGCGGGCTCGACCCGCAGATCTGGGGCAACCTCACCGACGACGAGTTCAAGCAGCCGCCCGAGGCCGGGACCAACACCGTGACCGGCGTGGCGTCCACGCTCGGCGCGAGCGCGTCGGTCCAGTTCTACGGGCCGGCGGGCAAGCAGCTCGAGGACCGCGCCACGACGACCGCCGACGGCGGGACCTTCTCGTCGGACTTCCCGGCGGCCGAGTCCTTCTCGAACCTCGTCGTCAACGTGGCGTCCTCGTCGAGCAACGCCCTCGGGCTCGTCCCGCAGGTCCCCGCGAAGGAGACGGTCTACGACGCGAGCATCAACGTCTCGCTCGGGACGGACCTCCCGGATGACACCGGCGCCGCCCGCGCGGTCCCGTTCATGGACGACCTCGGCGCGCGATCCACGGCTGCCACGATCCTCCTGCTCGCCAAGCAGCGCTACGCGACACCGCCCAGCACCCTGGCGACGGTCTCCCCGAGCGCCGTCGTGAGCGCCCTCGAGGAGATCGAGAGCCTCATCGGCTCGGCCGACGCGCGGGTCCAGCCCTTCGTCGACATGGTCGACCGCCTCAGCACCGACGGCTCGACCACCGCCGCGCCGTTCAGCCCGTTCCCGGCCGACGGGGCGAGCTACCTCGACGCGACCGCGCTCTCGGCGACCATCGACTACGACAACGACGGCAGCGCGGACAGCGACTCGACCGCCTTCGACGCGGCGCTCATGACCGCCATCGGCGCCCTGGAGTTCAACGTCTGCTACAGCCAGGACTCGATCCGCGTCGTCTTCATGGTCGACTTCAACGAGGGCAAGGTCGACCGCAACTGCTCGACCATCAACCGCTGGAAGTGGACCAAGGACGAGGAGGGCAAGCAGATGTTCATCGTCGGCTCGCTCCACGAGTCGACCCCGAACTGCGACAACGGCGACCCGCAGCCGTGCCTGACCAACGACGTCTTCGACGCGGCGGGCCAGCTCCTCGGCAACTGGGAGCCGAACACCGTCCCGATGTTCGACGACGGGACGAACGGCGACGAGACCGCCGGCGACAACATCTGGACCTACTCCATCGTCCTGCCCTGGTTCGACGCCGGTGACCCGCTCAACAAGTGGGTCCGCGTGTCCTACAAGTACACTTGGGGTACGCCGGGCCACCTCTGGACCGGCACCGAGGAGTGGCCGGGCAACCAGCGGATCCTGGAGCTCCGCGACGTCAACGGCGACCACATGATCGTCCGCTACGACTATTACGGCGACGAGACGACCAACAAGGACGTCTCCAACCTCCGCGCCCCCAACAAGGGCGGCTGCGGCACGGTCCTGTTCGCGGCCGAGAACGCCGAGGCGGTCGCCGCCGGAGATCGCAAGGAGACCTGCTCCAACGACACCCTCGAGGCCATGGTCGACTTCGACGGCGACTGCGTCCTCGACGCCTACCCGAGCCCGGGGACCTCGTCTCCGGTGACGGTCGCCTGCCCCGAGTGAGCCGGCTGCCCCTCCTCCGCGACGCCGCGCGGGTCACGACGCTGTTCGTGGTCCTCGCGGCGTCCGCGTGTGCGAGCGCCCCGCGCGTGCCCATCGCCGAGCTCGCCGACCCGAGCGGCGACGTGCGCCTGCGGCACCCCGACAGCCCCGGGGTCCGCGACGGGACCTTCGACCTCGAGGCCTTCGCGCTCTATCGCCAGGGCGAGGACGTCGTCGCAGAGCTGACCTTCGGCGCCCCGGTCCGGTCCCTCGACCAGGTCCGGATCGCCGAAGATCTGACCCGGTCGCTGCTGCCCCAGACCATCGACATCTACCTCGACAGCGTCCCGGGCGCCGGGCACATCGCGGCGCTGCCCGGCCGCGGCTTCGACGTCCCCGCCGCCGAGGCCTGGGACTGGGTGCTCGTCATCTCGCCGCTCGGCGACAACGACGGCCCCGACATCATCCGGCCGACCCACGTCGTGACCCGCGGTCGAACGCTCCGGGCGACCTTCCACGGCGCCGAGGTCCCGCCCGGGATCTCGGGCGTCCTGGTCACCGTCATGGCGACCTCGACGACCGGCGAGGGGCGCGTCCGTCAGGTCGTCCGCTCCGGCGCCGATTGCCGGGCCTGGGACGACGCGCGCTGCGCCCTGGAGGGCAGCGGCCCGCCGGTCCTCGACGCCACGGGTGACGTCACCGAGGGGCGGCCCGTGTCCCTCGACTACCTGGGCCAGCCGCGCCCCCGGCCGACCGGGGTCCCGGTGGTCTTCGCCCAGGGCGCGCTCATCACCGCCTCGCCGGTCCGCGAGGGCCAGCTCTCGGCCGGTCAGCTCGTGACCGTCGTCGACGCCGCCGGGCTCCCGCTGGGCACGGCGACCGTGCTCAGCGTCGCCGGTGACGCGGCGTCACTCCGGCTCGTCAAGGGCGAGGTCGGCGACGAGGCGAGCGCCGTGATCCCCGTCGAAGCGACGACCCCGATCGCGCCTGGATCCGCGGGCGACGATCACGAGTGAGTCACGGCGGCCGACGCGATGTTGACCTACGTCGCGGTCGGGCCCTCGGCGCCGTTTCGCGGACCTGTGGGTTTCTCTATTGAGACCGTGGCCTTGCGTCCGTAACTCGCACATACGTCACGGATCGTGAGAGAGAGTGCCGGGCATTCTTGATTCCAGCGGATCGGTGACGAATAATGCGCCCGATCGTGGCTGCGACGCGCACGTCGAGTACCCAAACGCGTCGCCGCTCTCGGTAGAAGGGGCGCTGGTGCCCCCGTGACCGGATGACGGACGAGCCGCCTCGCCCCCTGAGAGGAGGAAGTTTCAACCCATGCGTCTACTCAACTCCATGACCCTGCTTCTCGCTGCCGGCGCGTTCACGCTGTTCGCGGCGTGCGGCGACGACGACAAGAAAGAGACCGACACCACCGAGAACGACACCACCGTGACGGACACCGGTGACGACACGATGGAGTCGGACACGACGGAGGCCGACACCACCGTGACGGGCGACTACGCGACGATCGTGTTCACGATCGACGACAGCGCCAACAAGACCTACGACGCGACGGACGGCCTCGCGTGGAAGGGGTCGTTCAGCTACGACGCGGCGACCAACATCGTCACGCTCGACACCACCTGGGGCGGCCCGTTCCCGATGCTGTTCGACGACGGCACCCACGGTGACGCCACCGCCGGTGACAACATCTGGACGTGCGCGATCGACTTCGCGACGCCGGAGGCCGACGTGACCTTCGAGTACGGCGCCGTCAGCGGCTCCGTCGACGGGTCGGACGGCTCGTGGATCTGGAACGGCAACGGCAACGGGACCGTCACGGTGCCCGCTGGCGAGACCGGCACCGTCACCGCGACCGGCATGGTCGTCGAGCCCTTCGGCGACGTCGACCTGAAGCTCACGATCGACCTCTCGAACAGCGCCGAGAACCTCGATCCGCTCTTCGCCGACGCCGACTACTCCACCGTGACCGTCAAGGGCAACAAGTGGGGCTGGAACGAGGTCACGATGGTCGACGACGGCACCGCCGGTGACGACACCGCCGACGACGACATCTTCACCTTCACGCTCAGCGAGAACCTCGGCAAGCACGAGGGCCTCCTGAAGACCGGCGACCAGGCCGCCTTCGTCTTCGTCCTCGACAGCGTCGAGTACAAGGTCGACGCCGTGCCGTCGTCCACCGGCGTCAACGCCTACCTCGACTCGGGCGACGGCTTCGAGCCGGCCGCCATCGCCAACTTCCCCGACGGCGACCAGAACACCTACGTCGAGGTCGGCGCCGAGCCGTTCGTGCCGCCGGCCAACACCGTCGCCATCAACTTCTCGGTCGACGACTCCGCCAACCAGACCTACGAGACCGTGGACGCGCTGGCGTGGAAGGGCTCCTTCAACTACGACGCCGACACGCGCGTCGTGACGCTCGACGGCAGCTGGGGCGGCCCGTACCCCGTGCTGTACGACGACGGCCCGTGGAGCAGCGGCGGCCACGAGCCGGCCGGCGCCACCGCTGGCGACCACATCTGGGGCGTGACGATCTGGGCCGACAACACGGCCGAGACCGCCTTCGAGTACGGCCTCGTCCGTAACTACACGGCGCCGAACGGCGGCGACTGGATCTGGGTCGGCGGCAACGGCAGCTTCACCGTGACCGCCGGCGCCACCACCGCCATCGAGGCCGACGGCCTGACCATCGCCGCCTTCGGGACGACCGACATGCGCCTGACCATCGACAGCGCCGACCTCGCGACGGGCTTCGACGGTAGCGACGACTTCAAGGTCAAGGGCAGCGCCTGGGGCTGGGCCGAGGTCGCGATGACCGACGACGGCACGATGGGCGACGAGACCTCGGGCGACGGCGTCTACACCTTCCTGCTGTCGAACGGCATTGGCAAGCACGACGGCCTGCTGAACTCCGGCGACACCCCGGAGTTCGTCTTCGTGCTGAACAGCGTCGAGTACAAGGCTGACGGCAGCGCCTCCTCCACCGGCGTCGCCGCGGCGACGAAGGCCGAGGGCGGCGACTGGACCGCCGCCACCATCGAGACGAACGGCGACAACGGCAACACCTACATCACCGCGCCGTAACAGCCGGTCGTAGGACTCCCCGGAGGCCGGGGCGCTCGAGAGCGCCCCGGCCTTCGCCTTTTTAGGGGCGGAGGCGAAGGCGGAGGTGCTGGCGAAGGCGGAGGTGCTGGCGAAGGCGGAGGTGCTGGCGAAGGCGGAGGTGCTGGCGAAGGCGGAAGGAGAAGGCCGAAGCGGAAGCGTTGGAGTGTGGGCGTCCCGCCCGCCACACCCGGCGTCCAGCGCCGGCCGACGCGATCGTCAGGACTACGTGATCGTCAGGACGACCACGTCGGCCGGGCGCCGTCGCGCCCGGTCCACCGACGGAGGCGACCGCGGACGCGGAGGTCGCGTACGCGGCGGAAGTGGGCTTGTTACCAAGACGTCGCTTGGCGTAACTCGAATGGGAGTTACTCTGGGCGTCATGATGAACGGGCTTCAGTCGTCCCATCTCCGCCCCGGCCACCCGGACTTCCTCGACCTCCCGTGGCACCTGCCGCTCGACCGTTGGACGGGCGTGTGCGACCGGGTCGAGGTGCTCCCGCGGGGCGAGTCGCGGCACCCGGTCGTCTTCGTCGACTACGACGGGCGGGTCTACGCGCTCAAGGCGATGCCGCCGGGCAAGGCCGAGCACGAGTACCTGCTGCTGCGGGAGATGGAGGAGCGGCAGCTCCCGGTGGTGAGCCCGGTGGGCCACGTCGACGTCACGACCGATGACGGCGAGGGCAGCGTGCTCGTCACGGCGTACCTCTCGTACTCCCTGCCGTACCACTCGCTCTTCCTCCAGAGCGCCCTCAGCCGCTACCAGGAGCGGCTGGTCGACGCGATGGCCGGCCTCCTCGTCCAGCTCCACCTCGCCGGGGTCTACTGGGGGGACTGCTCGCTCTTCAACACGCTGTTCCTGCGCGACGCCGGCACGCTTCAGGCCGTCCTCGTCGACGCCGAGACGTCGCTCGTCCGCGACCGCCTCGACGACGCCACGCGAGAGGCCGACCTGGATCTGATGGAGGAGAACGTCGCCGGCGGGCTCCTCGACCTCGTCGCCATGGGCGCGCTGCCCGAGGACTTCCCGGCCTTCGACCTGGCCACCGAGGTCCGGCGCCGCTATGGGCGCCTGTGGGACGAGGTGAGCCGCGTCGAGGAGCTCGGCCCCGACGAGCGCTACCGCATCCAGGAGCGGGTCCGCGCGCTCAACGCCCTCGGCTTCAGCGTCGGCGAGGTCGCGCTGACCCGCGCCGCCAGCGACCGCCATCACCTGCACCTGCGGGTCGTCGTGACCGACCGGAGCTTCAACCGGCGCATGCTGCACTCGCTGACCGGGCTCGAGGTCCAGGAGCTCCAGGCCCAGCAGATGGTCAACGAGATCCAGGAGCTCCGCGCGTCCCTCGCGGCCCAGAAGGACCGCAGCGTCACCCTCGGCGCCGCGGCCTTCCACTGGCTCGAGACCCGCTTCGGGCCGACCGTCACGACGCTCCGGGGCGCGACCCCCGAAGACGAGCCGGCGGAGCTCTACTGCCAGCTCCTCGAGCACAAGTGGTACATGTCCGAGTCCGCCCAACACGACGTCGGCCACCGCGCCGCCCTCGACGACTTCGTCGACCGCCTGCGCGGGCGCGGCGAGCGCTCCGGCCCGACGCCGACGAAGCTCACCGAGCCCGGCCCCGAGTGACCACGGCGGTCCGGCGCCGCCCGACCCACAGCGACAGCGCGGCGAGGACGAGCGCCAACGGGCTCTGCGCGCCGCCGGCGCAGCCCTCGCTACCGGAGCTCAGCGGGACGTGGGTCGGAACGTCGGTGTACAGGGCGCAGATCCCGTCGACGTCGTCCTGCGCCAGGCTCCGCCCGCCGATCGGATCGTCGTTCTGGGCGTAGGTGCGAAACATCGTGGCGCCCGTGTCGAGGCTGTGGTCCATCCCGAAGAAGTGGCCCAGCTCGTGGGTCATCGTGCTCGCGAAGTCGATCCAGCTGGCGTCGGGCGGGCGCTCGCCGGCCGAGAACCGGTAGACGCCGTCGTTGACCTCGATGTCCGCGTCCACGATCTCGCCGGTGCGCGGATCGTGGGCGATCGAGGTGATGGCGATCCAGGTCCTCGCGTGGCCCGCGTCCAGCCAGGCCTCGGTGGTCCGCACGAAGACGATGAGGTTGTCCGGCTCCTCGGCGAGGGTGCGGGGCACCGTGCGGCCGGTCGCCTCGGAGGTCCCGGCGTAGGTGACCTCCGGGATCGCGCAGCCCGGTAGATCCAGCCACGCGCCGAAGGCCTCCTCCACGATGGGGCCGACGTCCCCGGGATCGAGCTCCTCCGGAGCCACCGTCCCCAGGTGATACCCCACCGAGGTCCGGAACCAACGGAGCGGCGGTCCGTCACCGTCACCGACCAGGTACCACGTGTACGCGCTCGCCTGGCCGCTCGCCACCAGGCAGAGGACCGCCACGGAGGCCACGATCAGGCGCGAGGTGGGGCGAGCGGGGCGCATCGCGAGAGCGTACGCCCGCCGGGGCCTCCCCGCCAGCGAACGCGAAGGCAGCGAAGGCGAAGCGCGACGCGTTGGGTGGCTCAGGCGGCCGGCCGCCGAAAGACGACGATCTGGTTGTTGGCCGGCATCTCGACCCTGCGCTCGAAGGTGAGGCCGGCGCGCTCGGCCTCACCCCGGACGTCGTCGAGGTCGCGGACACCCCACGCAGGATCGCGGGCCTGGAGCCACTGCTCGAACGAGGCGTTGGACGGCGCCGTGTGCTCGCCGTCGAGCTTGTAGGGGCCGTACATGACGAGCCGTCCTCCCGGGGCGAGCACGCGGCCGGCCCCGCGCATCAGCCCGACGCAGCTCTCCCACGGGGAGATGTGGATCATGTTGGCGTTGAAGATGGCGTCGACGCGCTCGACCGGCCACTCGGCGGCGGCGGCGTCGAGCACGACCGGGGCCGCGACGTTGGTCACCTCGGAGTGGGCGCGCCACGCCGCGATGCTGGCGAGGCTGTCGGGATCGCCGTCGCTCGGCTGCCAGGTCAGCCCGGGGAAGTGCCGGGCGAAGTAGACCGCGTGTTGGCCGGTGCCCGAGGCGATCTCGAGGACCACGCCGCGCTCGGGGAGGACCTCGCGCAGCACGGCGAGGATCGGCTCGCGGTTTCGCCCGGTCGCGGGGGCGTCGCGGCGGGCGTCGGGGGCGTGGCTCTCCATGATCTCACTCCTCGTCGCGCGGCGGCTGGGCGGTCCGCGCGACCGCCGGAGGATAGCGACCGGGGCCCCAGCGGGAAACCCCCGGGAGACGTCGAGCCCGGTCGGCGACCGCGCGATGGAACGCTCTTTGCTGGGTCTCCGGCTTGCCCCGCTCGGGACCACCAGAGAGGATGACCATCCATGCTCCGCCAGATCGTGACCCTCGCCGCGGCGACCCTCACGGGGTGCATCCAGCTCCCGCCGCCGCTCCCGACCGCCGACCGCGACTCCGCCGTCGGACAGGACACCTCCGTCACCGGCGACACCCGGGACGCCACGCCGATCCACGACACCGACGGACCGGCCGACACCACCACCGCCGCGGACACCGTCGACCCTGTCGACACCGCGCCTACGGACAGCGGGGGCGCGGACAGCGTCCCCCTCGACGCCGCCCCGACCGACTCCCTCTCCGACGACGCGGACACCGTCGCGCCCGACTGCCCCTTCGGCTGCGACGACCAGGGCGATCCCATCGCCGTCGTCGGCCTCGTCGCCGGCGCGCGCCACACCTGCGCCCGCACGGCCGATCAGCGGGTCATCTGCTGGGGCTCGCTCGGCGACGGCGCGGTGGGGGTCGGCCGACTCCACCGCGCGTCGGCCCCGCCGTCCTTCGTCCCGCTGCCGGGCGGCGCCGCCGGGCTCACGAGCGGCGCGCGCCACGTCTGCACCTGGGACGCGGCGGGCGCGGTCAACTGCTGGGGGGACAACCGCGGCTCCCAGCTCGGCGTCGCCGGTGGTGGGTGGCGCCCCGCTCCGACCCCCGTCCCCCTCGAAGAGGCCGCGTTCTCCTGCATCTCCGGCGACTTCGCCGTCTGCGCCTACGGGCCGGTCGAGGCCGCTGGCGAGCCGGTCTGCTGGGGAGCGTCGTTCGGTCCCTTCAAGATCGAGGACGCCGAGGTCGGCGCGCACACCGCCCTGCCCCATGCCTCGCCGGCTCTCCGCGCCCTGAACCCCGAGCGGGTGGCCATGGGCGCCGAGCACGCCTGCTACTTCGACACCGACGCCGTTCGACTCTACTGCTTCGGCGACAACACGCGCGGGCAGCTCGGCGATGGCACGACCGAGACGCGGACGGGGCCGGTCCGTGTGGACGCCGACGCGCTCGTCACACCGGTGCGGGCGCAAGTCGCAGGAGCACGCCACACCTGCGCGATCGTCGGGGAGGGGTGGAGCGAGGTCCAGTGTTGGGGCGACAACCGCCTCGACCAGGCCGGCGCCCCGTCCCCGTCGCTCGCGACCCGACCGATCACGGTCGACCACGACTTCGACGCGCCGGTCGCCGCCCTCGCCGCCGGCGACGCCTTCACCTGCGCGCTCAGTGACGGGAGCGTGGTCTGCTGGGGCGACGACGACGCGGGGCAGCTCGGCGCGCCGCCCGCCGAGACCGACGGCTCTCCACACCAGGTCGCCGGGATCAGCGACGCGACCGCGATCGCCGCCGGTGGACGGCACGCCTGCGCCCTGCTGACGGACGGGCGCGTCTTGTGCTGGGGGGCCGACGACGACGCCCAGCTCGGCGGCGGCGACGGACCGACGGGGCTCCCCGTCGAGGTCCGCTACGACGCCGCCCTGGCGCAGCGGCCGGCCTGTGACGAGCCGGGCGCCCCGATCGAGGACACGAGCTGCCGTCAGTGTGGCCCGGACGCGCGCGTCGCCGGCTGCGCCTTCGGCTGCGACGACGGCGACTGCCGCGCCCCGGAGCGCCTCGCAGCCGGCGGCGACCACGGCTGCGCGCTGCTCACCTCGGGGAGCGCCGTCTGCTGGGGGAGCAACGCGTTCGGACAGCTCGCGTCCCCGCCCGAGGCGGGCGAGGATGTCCGTGGCCCGACACCGGTCCCGCTGCCGGCGCTCCGCGCGATCGACGCAGGGCGCTCCCACACCTGCGCGGTGACGACCGGCGGCCGCGTCTACTGCTGGGGGCGCGCCGAGAACGGTCAGCTCGGGGTCTCGACCGCCGCGCCGTACCGCTCGACCCCGAGCGAGGTCCCGCAGGTGTCCGGCGCCACCCACGTCGTCACCCGGCGAGACCGGACGTGCGTAGCCACCGACGGCCCGGGCCTCTACTGCTGGGGCGACGAGCTCTTCCTCGGCGACGACGGATCTGTCGACTTCGAGGACTCCCCCGACCCCGTCCAACCGGTCGGGATGGGCACGGTCCACGCGTTGGTGATGGGCGCTCAGCACGCTTGCGCGCTAGCCGAACGCGACAGCGCCGGCGATACCCGCGACGTCTTCTGCTGGGGCGAGAGCGACCGCGGCCAGCTCGGCCCCGAGGCGACGGCCCGGGCGACCGCCAAGCCCATCCCCGGCCTCTCGAGCCCGACGCTCACGCTCCTGGCCGCGACCTCCTGGTCGACCTGCGCCTGGGACGGGACCCACCTCTACTGCTGGGGCTACCCCGAGGACGGGACCCTCGGCCCGGCGGCCTTCGCCAACCCCGACCGCGCCCAGCCAGTCGACCTCGCGGGCTACCTCGACGGCCCGGTGACCGCCCTCGCCGGCGGGCAGCGCCACTTCTGTGCGGCCCAGGCCAACGGCCGCGTGCGCTGCTGGGGCGCCGGAGCCGAGGGAGAGCTGGGCCTCGTGGAGCTGCCGGCCATCGAGGCGACACCGACGGTGGTCCCGGGCCTCGAGGGCGTCGTCGACCTGGCCGCCGGCCGCGGGCACACCTGCGCGCGCGACGAGGCCGGCCTCGTCCTCTGCTGGGGCGCGGACCCCGCCGGCCAGCTCGGCACCGCGCCGTGGCACGCGGCGCCCACGACCCACCCCGCTCCGTGGCCGGTCGGCGACTTCGCGCCCTTCCCCGAGTGACCACCGCGATGGGTCAGCGGAAGTCGCCGGGGTCCAGCTCGCGGCGCTCGAGCCAGCGGTAGAGGGTCCTGCGCCCCACGTCGAGGGCCTCGGCCAGGGCCTTGAGGTTGCCGCCGTGGGCGTCGAGGAGCGCGACCAGCTCGTCGCGGGGCGGGCATGCGCGCGGGGCGCGGCGGGCGGTCGCGGGGCCCGCGACCGACGGCGCGACGGGAGCCGCGCCGGGCGGCGTCGGGGCTACGGCTGGGCGCTCGAGCCAGGGCTGAACGTCGATCGTGGCGGCGCCGCCGGCGGTGACGACGAGGCGCTCGACGGCGGCGCGGAGCTCTCGGACGTTGCCGGGCCAGGCGCGCGCGACGAGGGCGCGGGCGAGCTCGACGGTCAGCGAGGTCCCGGGGGCGAGGGCCTCGGCGAAGGTCGCCGCGAGGAGCGGGATGTCCTCGGGTCGGTCGCCGAGCGGCGGCACGCGGAGGACCCAGGGCGACAGGCGTGTCCAGAGATCGAGCCGGAAGTCCCCGGCGGCGACCCGCTGCTCGATGACCGGCTGGGCGGCCGCGACCCAGCGGACGTCGGCCTCCCGGACCGTGGTCGCGCCGACCGGCCGGAATCGCTGGTCCTCGAGGACCCGCAGGAGCGCGGCCTGGAGGCGCGGCGAGGCGTCGCCGAGCTCGTCGAGCAGGAGCGTCCCGCCGTGGGCGGCGGCGACGAGGCCGGCCTTGTCCTTCACGGCGCCGGTGAAGGCGCCGCGGACGTGACCGAAGAGCGCGCTCGCCAGCAGCTCGTCGGGCAGCGCCCCGCAGTTCACCGGGATCAGCGCGCCCCGGCGGCCGCTCCGCGCATGGACGGCGCGCGCGACGAGCTCCTTTCCGGTCCCGGTCTCGCCGAGGATCATGACCGAGGTCGTGTGGGGCGCGACGGTGCCGAGCTCCTTCCGGAGGGCCGCGATCGCGTCGGAGATGCCGACCAGGCCGTCGTCTCCGGGGCGACCGGCGGACACGCGCGGGGCGCCCCGGTGCACGCGGACCAGGACGGCGCCCAGCTGGACCAGCGCGCCGTCGCCGACCGCGCGATCCGTCACCGGCTCGCCGTCGATCCAGGTGCCGTTCTTGGACCCGAGGTCGACCACGCGGACGCCGTCTCCGGCGAGCTCGAAGGCGGCGTGCTCGCGGGAGACGCCGGGCGCGTCGAGCGCCCCGGGCAGCCCCGTGGTCGCGCCGCGCCCGAGGGCGAGGCGCCCGCGACGGGGCACGGGGCGGCCGAGGCCGATCCGCTCGCGCTCCGGGTGATGGATCACGGTGACCATCCACACGCGGCCGGCCTCGCCGACGGCGCCGCGCTGAATCGGCATGGTCGACGTCTCGTTCACGCCCGCATGATGCCGCGGACCGCGGCGATTTGAAACCGGACGCCACGACCCGCGGGCCACCGGCCTCGCCGTCGATGGCCGGCCCGAACCTGGATCCAATGCGGAACACTTTGGCGCAAGACGCCGGTCTCATGGGACTTTTCACCGCGGAGGGCACAGAGGCCACGGAGATGGCAGCGCGTTCGCCTCTCCGTGGTCCTCTGTGCCTCCGCGTCTCGGCGGTGAAAACCCAAGTCGTATCATCATGTTGCCTCTGAGTGGCTGGTCTCGGGACGAGAGCGGTGGTCAGGCGAGTCGAGCCACCAGGGACGCCGCGGGCACGCCCGACGGGTTCAGCTTGCCTGACCGCCGCGGTATGATGCGCCCACGTATGCTCCGTCGCCGCTGCCCGCGCTGCTCCCGCATCTTCGCGGGCTCCGAGCGCTTCTGCTCGAACGACGCCACCGAGCTGGTGGACGTCGAGGTCGAGGATCCCCGCGTGGGCACGACCCTGGCCGGTCGCTACCGGGTCCAGGAGCCCCTCGGCCGCGGCGGGATGGGGGTCGTCTACCGGGCCGAGCAGCTCCCCATCGAGCGCCCGGTCGCGGCCAAGATCGTCCGCCACGACCACGACCGGCTGACCGCGGCGCGCTTTCTGCGCGAGGCCCACGCCATGAGCCGGCTCCAGAGCCCGCACACGGTGCGGCTCTTCGACTTCGGCGAGCACGAGGACGGCGCGCTCTACCTGATCATGGAGCTCCTCACCGGCGAGAACCTCCGCGCCCGCCTCGACCGCGGGCCGCTCCCGGTAGCCGAGGTCCTCCGCGTCCTCGACGAGGTCGCCGCGTCGCTGTCCGAGGCCCACGCCCACGGCATCGTGCACCGCGATCTGAAGCCGGAGAACGTGTTTTTGTGCGAGATCCCCGGCGAGCCGCGGCTCGTGAAGGTCCTCGACTTCGGGATCGCGTCGCTCCCCCCGGTGGCGGGCCAGCGCCTCACCACCACCGGCGAGATCCCGGGCACGCCCGCCTACGTCGCGCCCGAGCGGGTCTCCGGCGAGGACACCGGTCCGCCGGCGGACGTCTACGCCCTGGGCGTCCTCGCCCACGAGCTCCTCACCGGCCACCCGCCGCTGTCCGGTGACACGCCGTGGGACGTGCTCATGGCCCACCTGTCGGAGGATCCGCCGCCGCTCGCCGAGCGCGCGCCGGCGGGCGTCACCGTCCCGGCGGCCCTCGAGGAGCTCGTCTGGGGCTGCCTCGCCAAGGCTCCAGCGCTCCGCCCCCGCGACGCCAGCGCCTTCCGGGAGGCGTTGCGCCGCGTGCCGCGGGGCCCCGCTGCCGAAGCGCCGGCCCCACGCGCCCAGACCACCACCGAGCGCGGCTGGCGACCGCCGCGTCGCCGGCGCCGCGCGCCGCTCCTGTTCGTCATCGCGGGCGCCCTGGCCCTGGGCGTCGCCGGAGGTTGGCTGGCCCGCGGCTCGGAGCGCCCTCCGACCCAGGAGATCGGTGGGCGAGCGCTCGGCGACCTCGCCACGCCTGGCGCCGCGCCCATCGTGACCGCCGCGGCGGAGCCTCCGGAAGCCGCCCAGGTGGTCGCGCCCGCAGCTGAGCCAGCGGACGAGGAGCGAGTCGAGCCGGGCCTCCCCGCCGCTCCCGTCGTCCCGGCCGACCCGCCCCGCCGAGCGGCGCCCTCCGGCCCTGCGACCTCGCCGCGGGCCGCTCCTCCCGAGGAGCCGGCGCCCGCCGCGGACTCCGCCGACCCCGAGGCCAACGAGGGCCCCGATCCGGCCCTCATCGAGCGCCTCCTCGGCGACGACTGAACGCCGGTCAGAAGCTCAAGCGGAGGCCCGCGGTGCCGCCGCCGCGGCGCGGCTCGACGACGACGTCGACGTCGCTCCCTGTGTCGTCGTCGTCCGTCACCGCGAGCACCACGCCGGTGACGACGGCGACCGCTCCGACGCCGTAGAGGACCCACGAGGCGGTCTCGTAGTCACGGACGCGGCCTCTCAGCTTCGCGTCCTCCGCGCGGACCGCGTCGTCGAGGGGCTCGCCCTGGAGCTCGTCGAGGCGCCCCGCGTCCCCGAGCGCGAGCCCGGTGCAGACGGCGCCGGCCGCGACCGCCGCGACGCCGCCACCGAGCACGATCCACGGCGCGGGATCCGGCGCCTCGCGCTGCGTCGTCCCTGCGCGCAGCCCGGGCCGCTTCAGCCCGGGCCCCGTCCCGACGGCGCCCGGGACGTCGCGCCCGCGGTCCGTGACGTCCTCGGGTGGGTCCGGCGTCTCCGGCCGGATCGGCGTGAGGTCCCGCTGGACCACGATCCGCTGGCCGGCGGACAGCTCGACCGAGAGCTCCTCGGGGACGAAGCCGGGCGCGACGACGCGGATACGCCGCTCGCCGGGAGCCAGATACAGGGTCGCCGGCAGGTCGCGATGGACCACGTCCGACGCGGCGCCGTCCACCTCACAGGACGCGCCCGGTGTCGCGGACCGCACCACGATCTCGGCCCGCTCGGCGAGCACCCGCTCACTCAGCGCCTCCGCCTCGCGCTCCGCGGTCGAGCGCCGCTCCAGCCAGCCCGGATCCTCGCTTGCGGCCGACTCGTCGAGGAAGCGGCGGTAGGTCGTGAGCGCCATGGCGAGCTCGCCGCTGGTGTGCCGCGCCAGCGCCAGACCGAGGAGCGCGCGCCACCGCTCGCCCTCCCCGTCCGCCACGCCGAGGCAGGCCTCGAAGCCGGTCCGCGCGGACGGGCCGTCGCCGGCGGTCAGGGCCCGCTTGGCCTCGTCGAAGCAGGCGTCGAAGCGCGCCCCGGCCACCGCGGGCGGGCTCGCGACGACATACCCCAGCGCGCCCAGCGCGACGCCTGCGACGACGAGCGACCGCAGACGTCGCGCCAGCGCTGCCGCCACCGGACGGTGGCGCTCGAGCGGTGCCTCGACTGTGAGCATCGCCCGAAGGGTACCGTCGAGCGCCGCCCCTGGCCAACGATCGCCACCGCGCTGCGGCTCACTTCAGCCACGGACCCTTGTCGCCTGCCGCCTCGATACGCGCGTCGCGGTACTGCTGCTCGAGGATCGGCCGCGACTCCGAGGGCTTCCACTCCCCGGGCGGGATGATGAAGCGCCGCTCGGGCCGGAGCAGCCAGCGCCGCCCCATCGCCGCGACGCGCTGCGCCTCGCGCTTCGGGACGCCGGCCTTCTCGAGGTCGATGAGCTCGCAGTCGTAGAGCTCCTTGGCTCGGTTCGCGATGTTCTTCCCGCGGTCGAGCTCGTCGAGGTAGTCCGACGACTGCTCGCCGGCCGAGACATAGAGCGCGGCCGCGTTCTGCGCGAACTGCTCGGGGAGCCCCTCTCCCGCCATCAGCTCGCGGGTCTTCGCGCCCACCTCGCTCAGGTCCTGATTCGTCTTCTGAATCGCGGCGTTGACGTCGTCGGTCCCGTAGATGAGCTCCTTGAGCGCCGGGTTGAGGACGAACCGCGGCGTCGACCAGCCGGGCTTGCCCCCCTTCTTCGTGGCGTCCGGGTGTCCCGCGGAGAGGTAGCCCAGGCCGGCGATCTTGCCGATCTCCATGGCCGCCAGGGTGAACTCGTTGCCGACGTCGATGGTCCCGGTCGGATCCTCGACGGCCCAGCCGAGCTTGAGGTCGGCCTTCAGCGGGACGTCGGCCAGGCTCACGGCGGCCTCCGACGAGGCCAGCGCGCCGCCCCAGACGAGGGAGCCGGTCGCCGTGATCCCGACGCTGATGGAGAACGTGCCGTAGATCTTGCCCGTCACCCCCATCGCCTCGAGCTTCTTCGGGAGGCCCAGGGAGAGCTCGAGGCCGACGGTGCCCGTGATGTCACCCGACAGCGTCCCGGCCTGGCCGTTCTTCGGCGCCTTCGGCGCGTTCGGTGCGACCGTCACCTCGTACGCCGCGCCGAGCTTGAACCCGCACTCCAGGGTCGCCTGGACCTGGAACGGGCCGACGGGGATCGGCGCGGGCGGGATCTCGTGCTTGCCGAGCGACCGCGCGTACTCGTACTTCACCGCCACCGTGCCCTTGTCGCGGTCGACGCCGACGCTCCCGCCGTGCTTGCCCTTCGCGTCCCTCGACTTCTTCTTGCCGCCCTTCGCCTCGCTCGTCGCGGGCACCGGTGGACCCTCGCCTCGGCCGGCCTCTTTGGCCGCCGCGCCGGCCTCCTCCGGCCCCTTCTGCTCCTCGTAGTCCTCCTGCGCCTCGATCTCCTCGTCGTCCTCGCTGAAGTCCATCTCCTGGACCTCGCCCTCCTCCTCGACGGCCGCGTCATCCCCCCCGGCCTCGTCGTCGGCCGCCTTGGAGTCCGCCGGGGCGGGCTCCTTCTCCTCGGTCTCGTCCTCCGGCGCCGCTTCGCGCTGCACCGCGCCGGCCGACGTCGCGCCGCCACGCCCGGCCATCCGGTCGAGGAGCCCCTCGGCGCTCTCCCCCCGGACGACCCGGTCCGCGACCGCGTCGGCGTGCCGCTCGTAGGCGTCGCCGACGTGCCCGACCCCGCTCGAGAGCGCGACCCCGGCCCGCTGCTGTACCACGTGGGCGGCCTCGTGGGCGGCGGTGTGCAGGCTCGGCGCCTCGCGGAACGCGACGTCCTCGCCGCTGGCGAAGGCTCGGGCGCCCATGCCCTCGCACGCCTCGGCCGCCTGGGCGCCGAGGTGCGCCTTGACGCCGGTCACGTCGTGGCCCCCGAAGGCGGCCTGGATCCGGCCGAGGTGCGGGAGCGCCCCTCCGCCGCCGGCTGTCCCGCGCGCGGCGTGGGCGTGCACCGCCGCTGCGTCCTCTTCGCGCCGGGGGTCCTTCGCCCGCTGCTGGACGAACGCGTCGTCGCCCCAGCCGGGGACGACCGCGCGGCGCACCCTGACCAGCGCCGAGTCGAGGCGCTTCAACTGGACCGGCGGCGCGCTCAGCGAGACGTCGAAGTCGTCGATGGTCGGGCCGCTCTTCCGCGACCGCGCCGACGGCTCTTGAGCGGAGGAGCGAGATGGGTCGAGGCGACGCGCGCGCGGCTCGCGGTGGGTGTCGAGGGCGTGGGCCATGCTGGATTCTCCTTGGGACCTCCCCCGAGGTCGCAAGAAGCGTTCCGAGGCCTGCCGCCTCCGACCACGTGTCGCCAACGAATCTCACCGTGTGCATGCCCATGGGCGCGCACACGGCGCACACCGGCGCCCGGAGCGCGTCGCGGCGGTCAGGTCGTCGGCTTCTCCAGGACCAGGAGGTGCTCGAGGTTGCCCTTGGGCCCGGAGACCGGCGAGTCGCAGGCCCCACGATCGGCGAAGCCCACCCGGGTCGCCTCGGCGCGGACCTCGCTGAGCGCCCGCTGGCGCTCGTCCTCGTCGCGGACGACGCCGCCCTTGCCGACCGCCTCGCGGCCGACCTCGAACTGCGGCTTCACCAGGACGACGAAGGGCGCCCCCGGAGCCAGCTCGCGAAAGACGACGTCCAGGAAGAGCCTCACGCTGATGAACGAGGCGTCGCAGACCGCGAAGGTCGGCCGGAACGGCAGGCTCCCCTCGGGCAGGGTGCGGATGTTGGTCCGGTCGAGGACCGTCACGCGCTCGTCGCTCTGGAGGCGCCAGTGGAGCTGCCCGTAGCCGACGTCGACGGCGATGACCCGCGCCGCGCCGTGGCGGAGCGCGACATCGGTGAAGCCCCCGGTCGAGGCGCCGATGTCCAGGACGTCCGCGCCCGCGAGGCGCTCGAGCAGCCACGGGAAGGCGTCCAGCGCGCCGAGCAGCTTGTAGGCCCCGCGGCTGGCCCAGTCCTGCCCCTCGCGGACGGTGATCTCGGCGTCCTCGGCGACCCGCGTCCCCGCCTTGTCACAGCGCTGGCCGCCGACGTCGACCTTGCCGGCCAGGATCAGCGCCTGGGCCCGGCTCCGCGTCTCGACCAGCCCGCGCGCCACCAGCGCCGCGTCGAGCCGCTGCTTCTTCGGCCGGGGGTCAGCCACCGGGCTCGAACGGGACCTCGCGGAGGCCGTCGCGCGCCTCGATGAGCTTGGTCACGCGGGCCTCGGCCGAGTCCAGGATCTCGGTCGCCTTGCGGGCCAGGTCGTTGCCGCGCTCGAACTCGGCCAGCGCCTGATCCAGCGGAGCGTCGCCACGCTCGAGGCGGGCGACCACCCCCTCGAGCTCCTCGAGGAGCGCCTCGAAGCTGGGCGCATCGGGCTGTTCTGGAGTCTCGGTGGACATCGCGGGTTCCTCTCCGGCGTCAGATGCTGATTCTCAGGTTCAGGCCCAACAACACCGCGGGCGCCGCCACGCTGAACGCCTCGACCCCGTCGGGCAGGACCCCGGGGATGGCCGGGATGTCCGGCACGTCGAGGGCGAAGCGCAGCTCGCCGCCGCGGTGGCCGTAGTGGACCTGAGCATACGCCTCGAGCCTGAGCCGCGTGTGCAGCGTCACGCTGAAGTCGAGGCGGGTGATGAACGACCGGTCACTCAAGTTCCCGATGTTCGACAGGTTGAAGGTCGCCTCGTCCCAGTTGCCCGGCGAGGGGATCGCCCAGATGAGCGCGAGATAGTGCTGCCCCAGGTAGAAGGGCTGGAAGCCGCCGCTGAACAGCATCCACGGGTACAGGTCCGGGTCGTCGGCGCCGATCGGGTTGTAGAAGTACTCCACGCCCAGGTACTGCACGTCGTCGTCGTTCGGCTTGAACCCGTACTGGAGGCCGGCGGAGAACCGCGCCGCCCACTTGCCGTACTCCTCGGAGGTCGGGATGGTCAGCGTCTCGAAGTCCAGATCACCGCTGTACTGCAGGGTGTCGCGCTCGTCGCTGACGGCGACCTCGGCGGTCAGGTCGAAGGGCCCGAGCGCGGTCGAGATGTCCGCGCCGAAGGCCGTCCTGCGGCCCTTGCCGGCGGTCCCCGAGAGGCTGATCTCCGAGGCGCTGAAGGCCTTCTCGATTCGAAAGGCCACGCCGGGCTCGTCGAAGCGGGAGGCGCCGCCGAGGAGCCCGATGAGGTAGAAGTTCCAGGTGTCGACCGGGATCTGGAGCTTCAGCATCGGGACGCCCGTGCGCTCGTCGAAGATCGCCAGCGGATCCCGGAAGGTCGCGTTGACGAAGTCGGTCGGCGTCCAGATGCGGCTCGCGCCCCACTTGATGCGCTCCTGACCGAGGGTCACGAAGACGCTCCGGGCGATGTCGGTCTTGATCCACAGCTGGTCGACCAGGACGCGGGCGCGCTCGCGCGGGTTGCCGAGCTGGTCGACGTCCCCGTCGGCGATGGTCGGGTCGTAGTAGAGGCGCCCGGAGAAGAAGCCGCGGACCCGGTCCTCGGGGCGCGCGTCGAGGTAGACGTCGAGCAGGTTCGGCATCGACAGGGCCTGGGAGCCCGCCGACCCGCGGTCGTTGATCTGGCCGGCGAGGCGCAGGTAGAGCTGGCCGCCGATGGACAGCGGATCCTCGAGCAGCTCGCTCCCGCCGCCGGAGGACGCCGCGCCCGGCTCGACCATGACCGAGCCGCCGCCGAAGATGTCGTCCTCGCTCCGCCGCCCGTCGCCCGCGGGCGCCGAGGTCCCGTTGTCGTCGCCGCCGAACAGCGCGTCCTCGTCGGGACGATCGCTCGGTGTCGCGGACGCGTCGTCGTCACCGCCGAAGAGCGCGTCCTCGTCGGGGCGCGCGTCGCCCCCGGGCGGTGCGGCGCCGGACGCGCTGGACCAGGCGAGGACGATGAGGGCCGCGCCCCACACCGTCACGAGACCGCGCTCCCCTGTCCTCGACCGTCGCATCTGGCGTCCCCTCGCGTTCGCGTGACTCTCACCGGGTGCCTATCCGGCCGGCGGCCGAACCATTTCGTGAGAATCGCGCGCGCCCTCGACGAGCGCTGGTCAGCGGCTCTTCGACTCGAGCCACGCCTTGGTGAACATGTTCCTGGGCAGCGACGTGAGGTCCACCTTGTCGATCTTCACGATGGACTGGTTGCCCTTCTCGACCTCGTCGTAGAGGTACATCTGGGCGGGGTACCACACAACCTTCCCCTCGGCGTCGGTCACGCGGCTCCAGCGCGGATACAGGCTCGTGCGCATGAGCTTCTCGCTGAGCGCGAAGTCCTGCTGCTTGAGGATGTTGCCCGACTGCTTGTCGATCTCGATCTCGACCAGCGGCCAGGCGACGTCCTTGCCCGCCTTGGCCCGGAGCCGGAGCTTCCAGGTCTCGAACTTGCCGAGCTTGCCCTCGCCGAGGAACTCCGGCGTGTAGAGGACGGCGAGCCGCGACTCGTCGAAGTCCTGGCGCCGCCCGTCGGTCCCGAGGATCCGGTCGCGCTCGGTCACCCGCTCCCACTTGCCGGTCTTCGGCGAGTAGAGCCACAGGTTGTCGTCGATCCGCAGATACCCCTGCCCCGCCTCGGTCTTGGGAGCGAGCACCAGGATCATGAACTTGTCGTCGGCGCCGCGCCGGTAGAAGACCGACTCGAAGGCGACGTCGTCCTTGCCCGCCTGCTTCTGCTGGATGAAGGCGTGGGCCTTGAAGTCGCCGGCGGCGCTCTGCCGCTGGTCGATCTCCTTCAGCATCGCGACCATCTCGTCGTCGGTCAGCGCCAGGGCCGACCCGCTGGTCGCCAGGAGGACCGCGCCGAGCAGCAGCGCACGCAGGATGTTCGGAGCTCGCATCATCACCTCACCCGGCGTGGCTCATGGCGGCGCCTGGCTGAACCTTCGAGGCGCGGTGGGCCGGCCACAGCGCCGCCAGCCCCGAGAACACGGAGATGACGAGCACGGCGCCGATGACCCGGGCGGGCTCGATGTTCAGGAACAGCTTGTCGCTCATGAGCACGAACTGGAGCTGGGGGTTTTCCACGCCGATGCCGGCGCTGTTCAGGATGGCCACGACGATCGCGGCCAGGACGGCGCCCGCGGTCGCCGCCAGGAGCGCCAGGGTCCCGGCCTCCGCCAGGAACATGAACCGGACCCGCATGCGCGACATTCCGATCGCCCGCAGCGCGCCGATCTCCGGGGTGCGCTCGCGGACCGCCATGAAGAGCGTGTTCCAGATGCCGATGATGATGACCAGCATCAGGATGAAGGTGAAGACGATGGCGAAGCCGTCGAGGGCGTCGACGATGTCGGCGAGCTGCCCCATCTCGTCGCGCCAGGTCGACACGTCGAGCCGCTGCCCGGTCCAGTCCTCGCGCTCGACGTTCTGCTGCTTCTGCCAGAAGGGCTTGGCCTCGGGCTCCATCACCTCGTAGCCGGCGTCGATGATGGCGGTCCGGATGTCGGCGGCGGTCTGCACGGCCAGGTCACGATCGTCGAGGAAGACCATCAGGACCCCGGTGTTCTCGGGGCGGAGCTGGTAGAGGGAGTTGAGGGTCACCTCGGGGATGAAGGTCAGGATCTGCGAGAGCCCGCCCATGTCCTTGGCGATCGCGGCGACGCGCACGTCCGCGCGGTTTCGGATCCCGCGCGAGGTCAGCCCGGTGATCGTGATCTCGTCGCCGACAGTGACGTCGAGCTCCTCGGCCTGACGCGCGAAGACGAGGGCCGTCCCGGGCTCCTCGAGGGCGTCGATGTCGCCGTTCAGGATCTCGAGCCGCCCCTTGAGCTGCTTGTCGCTGGCGATGTCGACGCCGGAGATGGCGTTGAGGAGCGAGGTCGTCGGTGAGGTGATGCGGTCGAAGCCGCCCCGGGCGCGCCGCGAGATGGCGCGGATGTGGGGGCTCGCCTTCTTCACGACCTCCTCGACGGTCGCGTAGTCGACCACGATGGGCCGGGCGACCGCCGGCGAGACCTTGTAGAAGCCGCCGACGTTGACGTGCCCCGAGGCGAGCGTCGTCGCCGAGTCGAGCATGTTCGCCTGGAGCCCGCTCGAGAACGCGAAGAGCGCGACCAGCAAGAAGGTCACGAAGGCGATGGCGCCCCCGAGGAGCAGGCTCCGGCGGGTGTGCGTCAGCACGTTTCGCAGCGCGATGAGGAGGATGCGTCCCATGAGCCCGCCTACTCCTTCGTCTGCATGGCCGTGACCGGGGAGATGCGCGAGGCGACCCAGGCCGGCACGAGGCTCGAGAACAGCGTCACGACGACGGTGACGGCGAGGGCGATGAGCAGGTGCCGCGGGACCAGCTCGGGGTGGAGCGCCGTCCCCCCGTAGATGAAGTACTGCAGCTCCGAGGTCGCCGGGATGCCGCTGGCGTTGGCGCTCAGGACGGTCAGCGCTCCCAGCACGAGCCCGGCCACGCCGAAGAGCATCCCCATGGCGCCGGCCTCCACCGCGAACATCTGCACGACGAAGCCGCGCTGGCCGCCGACGGCCCGGATGGTCCCGATCTCCGAGATGCGGTCGGTCGTCGACATCAGGAGCGCGTTCACGATGATGATGAGCGCCACCAGGAAGACCAGGGTCACCGACACATAGAAGAGCAGCGAGATCCCGAGGGAGACGCCGCTCACCGAGTCGCCGCGCGCGACGTCCCACGGCGCCACCTGCACGTCCATGCCGTGCTCGAGCGCCGCGATCCGGACCCGCTCGGACGCCCACGGGAGCGCGTCGCGGTACTCGTCCTTCAGGAAGACGGCGACGTTGAGGACCGGGCCGTGGTCGAGCTCCTCCTGGGTGAAGCCGGCGAGGCGCTTGGCCTCGGCCTCACGCCGAAGCCCGGCGAGGTCGCGGCCGGCGACCTCGTCGAAGGACGCGCTCTCGACGTGCTGGACGACCTCGGTGTCCTCGCCCCCGAAGAGGGCCTCCTCCGCGCCGTCGCGAGCGATGGCCTCGATTCCGGCGCGGTCCTCGATCTCGGCGACCTCGGCCGCGGTGACCGGATCGCTCAGCCCGTAGAGCTCGCGGAACGTGACGAGGTCCATCAGGTGGAAGGCGCCGGCGAGGGCCGAGCGCTCGAGCCCCTCGAAGCCGTAGACGCCCCAGACCTTCACGTTGACGGCGCGCGGGTAGCCGGACTTGGTCTGGCCGTAGAGGGTGATCGTGTCGCCGGGCTCGAAGGCGTAGAGCCGGATCCGCGGGGCGATGTTGTCGTAGAACCAGGCGTAGCGCTGGTCGAAGTTCCCGTCGGTCATCGTCATGAACGCCGTCAGGAGCTCGGGGAGCTCGGCCTCGGGCAGGCCCATCTCGTTTCGCAGGAGGTCTGTGACCTCGGCCGTGCGCTCGGGGTCGAGCTGGTCGGTGATCGAGGTGACCTGGGAGGCGTTGCGCGCGACCTTGCGCTTCAGATCCTCGTCGTCCGAGATGCGGCGCTGCTCGATGTCCCGCGCCTCCTTGATGGTGTCGAGGCGGCGGGCGGTCCGGTGCTTGATGAAGCGCTCGTAGTTGGTGGTGTTGAACATGAAGCCGCGCTCGCCGGGCGGCACCATCTCGCCGCTGATGAGCTCGAACTTGCCGAAGCTCTGCGAGAACGCCTGCAGATCCGTCCCGATGAAGCTCAGGAAGTAGAGGCCGCTCTGCAGGCCGAGGGGCGCGATCTTGTTCTCGAGGAACTCGAGCCCGGCGAGGGGATCGGCCTCGAAGTCCGACCAGAAGGCGTCGCTCTCGGCCTTGGCGAGGTCGGCGCGCTGCTGGGCGACCTCGGCGTCGTCGGCCGCGACCTTGGAGAGCTTGTCGAGCTCGCCCCGGAGGCTGGTGACGAGCTGGCGGACGTGCGCGACGAGCGGCCCCCGCCGCGCCGTGTCGCCGTCGGTGACAGCCCGCCGCAGCTCGGCGAGCTTGGTGTCGAGCATCGAGCCGCCGGTGACGACCGAGAGGCTCTTGCCCATCGGGATGGTCGACTCGACCTCGGGGAGGCCGTGGAGCACGTCGTCGAGGGCACCCCACTCGTCGATCTGGCCGATGTCCGGCGCCGCGAGGGCCGCGGACTGGTAGAGCTCGAGCTCGTCCTTGGCGTGGGCCGAGTAGACCTGGAGATCCCCGGCGACGGTGTCGACGACGCTGTGGCGCATCCCCTCCTGGATGGCCTCGAGGGACGCCTGACCGACCACCAGGAGCCACGCCCCGACGAGCAGCAGGACGCCGACGATGAGCGTCCGCACCCAGTGGAGGCGGAGGTTTCGCAGCGCGATTCGAACCAGGACCCAGCGCATCCCGGCCCCTCAGCCGGCCTGCGCGGCGACGGCGCTGTCGGCGGGCGCGTCGTCGCGGTCGACGATGCGGCCGTCGGCGATGCGGATGACGCGCTGGGCGACGTCCATGACCCGCGGGTCGTGGGTCGAGAACAGGAACGTCGTCCCGTTGCTGGCGTTCATCTCGTGCATCAGCTCGAGGATCGCGTGGCCGGTGCCGCTGTCGAGGTTGGCGGTCGGCTCGTCGGCCAGGACGAGCTTCGGCCGCGTGACCAGGGCGCGGGCGATGGCGACGCGCTGGCGCTGGCCACCGGAGAGCTCGCCCGGGCGCTGGCGGAGCTGGTTGGTCAGGCCGACGCGGTCGACCAGCTCGAGGACGCGCTTACGGCGCTCGCCCTTGGAGAGGTCGCGCTTGAGCAGTAGCGGGAACTCGACGTTCTGGTACACGTCGAGGACCGGGATGAGGTTGAAGGACTGGAAGATGAAGCCCAGCGTGTCGAGGCGGAGCCGCGTTCGGGCCTTTTCGCTGAGGGCGCCGGTGTCGTGACCGTCCACGAGGACCTGGCCGCGGGTGGCCACGTCCACGCAGCCGATGAGGTTCAGCAGCGTCGTCTTGCCGCTGCCCGAGGGCCCGGCGAGGACGCTGAACTCACCGCGATCGATGGTCAGGTCGACGCCGCGGAGGGCGTGCACGGTGGTCTTGCCGAGCGGGTAGTCTTTGTCGACCCCCACGAGCGCGACGATGGACATGGGCCCTCTCTCTCGTATGCCTTGGGCGCGAGCGGGCGACGCTGACACAGGGGGGCGCGGGGGGCAATCCTCGCACGCGTGCGGCCGCCGAGTCCGACTATCCTAAACACTCGACTCGACGGGGCAATCCCGCCCGGTCAGCCGAGGTCGTGTCCGAGCTTGCGCTGGAGCCAGTCGGTGAGGACGCCGTTGACCCGATCGGGGTACTCGATCGGCACGTAATGCGAGCCGCCCGGGACGATGACGAGCTCGGCGTCGGGGATCTCGGCGGCCATCTTCTTCGACAGCCACGCCGGTGTCATGGGATCGCGGTCGCCGGCGAGGACGAGGACCGGGACGTCGAGCCCCGGCAGCGCGGCCTCGGCGTCGTGGTCGCCGAGGGTGCTCAGGATGGCGTTGTAGACGTCGAAGTCGAGGTGCACGTAGGCCGCGACGAGCTCGCGGGTGAGGCCCACGTCGATGGTCGACGCCACGACGCCGAGGCGCCGCGCGGCCCCGATGAGGAGCCCGCTCTCGATGGCCTTGTCGATGAGGCGGCCGGTGTTGCCGACGATGTGCTTGAAGAGGCCCATCGCCGGCATGATGAAGCGCTCGCCCGGCTTGCCGAACCAGGTGGTCGACAGGGACCGACCGAAGCTGCCGGCGATCTGGATGAGCCCCTCGACCCGATCCGGGACCCGCTGCACCAGCTCGAAGTTCAGCTGGACCCCCATCGACCAGCCGACGAAGACCGCGCGCTCGACCTCGAAGTGGTCGAGGATCGCGACGGCGTCGGCGGCGTGGCGCGGGATGTCGAGGGCGACGCCGGCCGACTTCTGCGCCGGGGTGAGCGCTGACTCGTAGAGCCCGCGGTAGTCCCAGGTGACGATGCGATAGTGCGGCCCGAGCCGCGCGATCTGGTGGCGCCAGGTGATGAGGTTGCCGCCCAGGCCGTTGACGAGGAACAGCGTCGGCGCGTCCTCGCGCTCCGCCGGCCGCTCGTACACCGCGAGCCGCACACCGTCGTCGGTGACCAGCGTGCCCGCGTTGAAGCCCTCGACGCTACGCCCGCCGGCCTCGGGAGCGTTCATCTCACTCTCCTGCCAGGGTCGGGCAGCCCGACGCCTGGCTCGAGAAGTCCAGCGCCAGCGCGAGCGAGATCTGCAGGGCGTCGAGCGCGCCCGGCACCTCGGCGCGGACCTGAACGCCCAGCGCCGGGCTCTCGGACAGGACGATCTGCGAGACGAGCGCTGCGCCGTTGGCGTCGACCACGAAGCTCGGATCACTGAGCGCTATCCGCTGGCCGGAGGTCACCGAGCCGGTGAAGACCCCGAGGGTCGTCCAGCTGGTGGTCCCGGCGGGAGCGACCTCGACCGTGTAGGTCAGCACCGTGGCGCCGGCCCCCACCTGGAGCTGCGTCACCGTGAGCCCCGACGCGTTGACGTCGATGCTGCCGCAGCGGAGCGCGTCGACGTTGTCCGCGTAGGCCGGCTCCTGCATCAGCGACGCGAGGGCGACGGCCGCGGACTCGGCGACGCCGGCGTCCATCGTGCCGAAGTCGACCGGGATGGTCTCGGTGACCGTCAGCTCGACGATCGTGGTCGGATCGTCGGCGCAGCCGACCAGAGCGAGCCCGGCCAGCGCCGAGGCGAACATCGCTGTCTTCATGGCGTGAGCACCTCGACGCCGCGCACCAGCGTAACCGTCGACGCGGCGGAATCCGGGATCGTGAGGCCGCCCGCGATGAGCGCGCGGCCCGCCAGCGGGCCGTCGCCAGCGACGAGCGCGGAGGACGCGCCGAAGCGCGGCCGGCTGAGGGTGTAGCCTGGGTCCCCGAGCCCGCCGCCTTGCGCCTTGAGCACGCGACCCGAGGCCTCGCCACCGGTGGCCAGGCCGCCGGCGAGGTAGCAGGTCGACGTCCCACGGGCGACGGCCGCGAGGTACGGGAGCTTGAGGCCGCCGGTGTCGGCGTGGGCGACGAGCCCGTCCTCGGTCAGCTCGAGGCTGTAGGCGGGGAGGTTTCCGGCCATGCCGCGGCTGCTCGACCCGCCGACGAGGTTCATCCCGCACAGGACCGGTTCGTAGACCGCGCCCTGGATGCCCTCGGTGGCCACGGGCAGGAAGACCGGGACGTCGCCGGTGTCGTCGAAGAGCTCGGCGACGGGCGCGTTGGTCGCGCCGCCGACGACGAGGACCCGATCGCAGGCCGCGTCGAGGCACGTCCCGGCGGCGCCGAGGCGGGCGGTGTTCATCGGCGCGATGGCCTCGCACCCGACGGCCAGATCGTTTCCGACCGTGCAGATCCAGGCGTCGCGGCTCGGAGTGAGGACCTCGCCGGTCCCGCCGCCGGCCACGAGGAGCTTGCTCGGCCCGAGGGCCACGACCAGGGGCTGCACCACCGGGCGCGGGAGCGACGAGGCCTTCGCGGTCCCGGTCGCGACGTCCACGACCACGATGTCCGAGCGCAGGATCTCGTTCCAGGAGTTGCCGCTCGTCGAGAGCGTCCCGTGGGCGACGTCCCAGGACAGGGCGAGGGACGTGACGCCGCCGACCATCGCGAAGCGGTTCTGACCCAGCTCGGCGAAGCCGAAGAGCGCCGCCGGCCAGTCGTCGACCCCTGACGCTGGGCTGCCGATGAAGAGGCCGGTCGCCGGGTCGAACACCTCGACGAGGTGCTGGGTGCGCGTGAAGCGGCCGTTGTCGGACCCGCCGAGGCCGCCAACGAAGGCGACGCCGCCCGAGGTCAGGGTCCCCGCCCCGCCGAAGGCGCGCGGCTCGGAGAGGTTCAGCGGGTACGGCGAGTAGAGCATGCACCAGCCGGCGGAGACGTCGCAGCTGGCCGCCGGGTGGATCCCGGCGCAGTCGGCGTCGGCGGAGCAGCTCGGCACGCACCAGTACTGTGGCTTGGCCCCGTCGTAGCAGACCATCGCGCCGCCGCCGCAGTCGTCGGCGCCGTCACAGAACTCGATGGGGTCGGCGACCGAGGCCGACAAGTTGATGTCGACCGGCAGCGCCGACACCGCGCCGTCCTGGTAGATCGGGATGTGGTAGTAGGGGCGCTCGCTCTGGGCGATGGTGATGCCCCCGCGGTAGCCCATCTCGACCCGCGCCGCGTCGTCGCACTGCGCGCTCGTGAAGCCCTCGAAGACGACCGTCCGCTGCTCGCCGACGGGGATGTTCGTCAGCTCGTAGGTGCGCGAGATGGCCTCGACGCAGCCGGTGTCGAAGACGACGTCGCCGCTCAGGTCGGCGGCGGGCTCGCGCTCGTAGATGCGCAGGCGGAACCAGCCGCCGTGCCCGTCCTCGAGGGCGAGGGTCAGGGTCCCGACGCCGCTGTCGGCGTCACGCTTGTCACACCCGGCGCCGAGCGGGCCGGCCACGGCCAGCCCGAGCGCCAGCGCGAGCAGCTTCGCGCCGTTCATGGCCGTCCTCCCGTGACGCTCGCGTCGCGCCAGGCGTTGTTGCCGTCGATCGAGAAGACCACCGGGGCGCGGACGGTGTCGTCGCCGCCGCCCGAGGTCGCCGCGATCACGGCGATGGTCCCGCCGACCACGACGGCGCCGATGACCGTCCAGAGGATCCAGTCGTCATCGTCGTCGTCGTCGATCTTCTTGCCGCCACCGGGGCCCGGGCCGCCGGCCATCGCCAGCTCGACGTCGCGGGTGGTCGTCTCGCCGGCCTCGACGGTGACCTCGACGATCTGCTCGACGTAGCCGTCGTGGACGACGCGCACGGTGTACTTCCCGGCGGGCTTGTCGACGCTGACGTTGCCCGTCCCGACCAGGTCGGTCCCGATGTATACCGCGGCCCCGGGGACGTTCGGCTGGATGACGAGGGTGCCGGTCTCGGCGACCGGCGGCGTCGGGGGCTTGCCGAAGGCGGCCTCGATCTCCGACTCGAGGGCGGGGCCGAGGCCGGCGGCGCCCGCGACGTCGCTCTTGCTGTCGCGCACGAGCTTGGACGCCTTGGCGTCGACGACCTTGACGACGACCTCGAAGCCCTTGGCCGTGACGGTGTCGATCTGGGCGTAGAAGACGGTGTCGGCGCCGTACTTCTTGCCGAGCTTCGAGAGGCAGTCGACGTCGATGTCCACGCACTCGAGCTCGATCATCTCGTCGGTCAGCTCGTGGGCCGGCGGCTGCAACAGCTCGATGTCCGGGTAGTGGCCGAGCTTCGCCTGGACGACCTTGAGCAGGTCATCCTTGTCCTTCTTCGACAGGCGATCGCCCTCGACGTTCATGCCGAGGACGCGCTCGGCGGCGTGCGCCGAGCGCGCGGGCAGGGAGAAGAGCCCGGCCAGGAAGATGGCCGCCAGGGCGGCAGTCAAACGCGTTCTTTTCATGTCCTCGTCACCGCTCGGTTGGCGGTCTCGCGACCGCGACGAAAGGTAGCAGATGCGCCCGACCAGGGCCACCACTCCTCGGACCGCCGCGGGGCCGCGTCAGTCATGGGAGCGGGGCCATCAAGACATAGACCTGATCGATGCCGTCCTCCCCCAGCCCGCGGCCGTAACCGAGGCGGAACCCGACGGAGAAGCCGTAGAAGAGGTCCATCGTCCACCGCAGCTCGGCGCCGAGGCCGACCCGCGGGCGGTCGAAGAGGTCGGCGGTGAACGGCTCGTCGCCGATGACCGCGGCGTCGCAGAACACCCCGAGGCTGAGGTCGGACAGGAACACGGGGAAGGTCGAGAGCCCCCGGCGCGCCCGCCACAGCGGCAGCCGATACTCGGTGGTGAGCAGCGCGTAGGACGTCCCGACGAAGGCGCCGGGCTCGAACCCGCGGAGCCACACGGCGCCGGCGTTGGTCTGGTTGAGCAGGTCCGTCAGGAGGTCCTGTTCGGGGACGCCGCCGAGGCCGAACAGGCTGCGCGCGTCGGTGTCGCCGCCGGAGATCCCGCCGCCGAGGCGGAGGCTCAGCACGTGATCGTCGATCGGCATCGGGACGTACGCGCGGGCGACCCAGCTCAGGGTGTAGGCGGTCACCGGGGCGCCGAGCGCCGGGTCGCGCAGGCGCAGGTTCATGAAGAGCGAGCCGCCGAGCTCCGGCGACACGCTGAACGTGAAGGACTGGATGTCGGTGATGTTCCACCACAGGTTGAGGCCGCCGTTGACGCCCTCGCGCGGGATGAAGGGGCGCCGCTCCTCGGGGGTGTGCGCGTAGGCGTCGACCTCCTGGCCGCGCGCGAGGTCGACTGTGTAGCCGAGGCCGATCGAGAGCCCGGTGAAGACGCTCGGGAGCGGCAGCGAGACGTCGGCGGAGGCGAACAGGACCTCCTCGCGGTAGTCGCTGTAGACGTCGCCGACGAAGGCCGAGCGGTCCCAGACGTAGCGCCCGATGGAGAGGTTCAGGTCGGGGTAGCCGAGGCGGAGGGTCGCCGAGGCCGAGGCGCTGAAGTCCTCCTGCTCGAAGGCCCACTCCGCGCTGATCGAGGCCGCGAAGAGGTTGGCGGGATCGGCCCCCGAGAAGGTCAGCCCGAGGCGCGAGAGCCCGGTCGAGTCGGCGGTCCAGCTCGGGACCCAGCTGCGCGGGAGCATCGTCGGCAGCGCCTGGTACGCGCGGCGGCGCATGGCGACCGGGTGCGGGGTCGAGGGCGAGAGCGGCTCGCGGGCCTCGGTGGGCGCTTCGGGGCTGTCGCCGGGCCCGAACGGCAGGCGGTAGAGCTCGAAGCCGTTGGCGGTCCAGCCGGCGTAGACCAGGGTCTCGCCGTCGGGGGAGACCGCGGGGTCGAAGGCCCCGGTCAGGACGCGGGTCACGCGGTGGGTCGCGCCGCTCGAGAGGTCGCGGGCGTAGATGTCGTAGACCCCGTCGAGGTCGGCGCTGTAGACGAGCCAGCGCCCGTCGGCGGTCACGGTCGGGTCCATCTCGAGGGCGCGCCCGGAGGTCAGCGCCGTGAACTCGCCCGTCTTCGTGTCGACCCGGTAGAGGTCGCGGTTCCCGCCGCTGTGCATCGAGACGTAGACGTGGCCGGGGCGTGTGGGGTCGGCGACCGGGTGGTCGATGCGCGCGTCCGCGGTCGGCGGGTCAATCCGCCCGACGACCTCGCCGCTGACGAGGTCGACCGCCTCGAGCCAGGTGCGCCCCCAGCTCGCGGCGACGTACCAGGCGCGTCGCCCGTCGGCGGTGATCGTCGGTGAGTGGGCGCGCCGAGCGCGGGCCAGGGCGCGCACGTCCCGCCGCGCGACGTCGGGCCGGGCGGAGACCTCGGCCAGCTGGCCGAAGTAGTTGACCATGCGGTGGTAGCGGCTCGTGGCGTAGACGATGCGCGCGCTGTCCCGCGAGAAGTCGAAGTCGCCGCAGCCGCCTTCACAGCGGATGACGTCGCGCGCGGCGGACGGGTCGGCGGCAGGAGCGATGCGCAGGTGGGCGGGGCGGTGGCCGTCGCTCTCGACCCAGGCGAGCCAGCGCCCGTCGGGGGAGAAGCGGGGGCTGCTCTTGTGCTCGCCGCCGCGGGTGAAGGGCTCGCCGACGATCGCGCCGGCGGCCTCGACCCGGGCGGCGACAGCGGCCGCGCGGGCCCGGACGTCGTCGAGGAGCGCCGCGTACCAGTCGACGAGGGTCTTCCCGGTGGTGCGGCGGGCGATCTGGTTGAGCGAGTAGGGGATGAGGCGGCGCCCGTAGGCGGTGGCGAAGCGCTCGACGGTCTCGGCGCCGGCCTCCGCGGCGATCTTCGTGAAGAGGTAGCCGCCGTACATGTACCAGCTCGTCCCGCGCGGGTGGTCGAGGGGGGAGCTGGTCAGGTCGTCGAGGTCGGGGAGGCGCCCGGCCAGCGCCGACGTCCGCATGAACATCTCCATGCGGCTCGCGCCCACCCGCCCGCCGCCGGTGAGCGAGCTCTCGATCCAGACGGCGATGCCCTCGGTCACCCAGCGCGGCAGGGCCTGGTTGGGCTTGATCGTCCGACCCAGCACGCTGTTGAGGAGCTCGGGGACGCCCTCGGCGTTATCGAGGTGCGCGATGTGCGTGTACTCGTGGAAGACGAGGAGCCGGAGCCAGTTGGCGAAGTCGCCGAGCTCGCTCTCCGCCTCCGGTGGCCAGGCGTAGAGGGTGATGTTGTTGAACGGGATCACCGAGGCGAAGCCGTTGGCGCCGTCCCCCTCGTCGGTCAGGACGACCTGGACACGCTCCTTCGGGGTCCACCCGAGCGCGGCGTTGACCGCCGCCCAGGCCTCCTCGCAGTAGGACGCGGCCTCCCGCGCCAGCGCCTCGCCGCCGTCGTAGCTGTGGACGACGAAGTGCGCGGTCTCGATGGAGAACCACCGCCGCGCCGGGTCGACCCCCGCCCGCGCCTCCGGGACGACGACGAGGGCGAGCAGGGCGGCGCAGACGAGCGCTGTGAGGGCGCGGAGCATCCCGGCGACGTTATCCCGCGCCGCCGCTCAACTCCATAGCCTACGCCCGCCCTCGAGTCCGCTTCCGCCCTCGCGTCCGCCCACGCCCACGCCCACGCCTCCGCGTGCGCTCCGCTTACGCCTCCGCGTGCGCTCCGCTTACGCCTCTTACGCCTCCGCGTGCGCTCCGCTTACGCCTACGCCTACGCCCACGCGTCCCCCTCTACCCACGCGTCCGCCCACGCTCCCGCTGACGCTTACGCCTCCGCCGGCGCTCCCGCTGACGCCTACGCCCACGCGTCCGCCTGCGCTCCCGCTTACGCCTACGCGTCCGCCCGCGCCCACGCGTCCGCCTGCTCTTGTGCCTGCGCCCCCGCTTCCGCCTGCGCCTGCGCTGACGCCCACGCGCCCGCGCCCGCTGCGGCTACCGCCGGTACGCGGCCTGGTGGATCAGCCGCCCCATCTCCGGGTGGGTCCCACTCGAGACGATGGAGCTGGTGATCCCCTTGCGCCGATAGGTCACCACGTCGAAGCCGTCGCGGCTCTGCATGGACGGGGCGCGGTCGGCGACCCGATCCTCGGGGTGGCTGGCGACCTGGACGACGCTCATCCGCTCGCCGTCGACCTCGTAGTTGTAGAGCACCGCCGGCCGGCCGCTGACGCGGGTCAGGCGCGCGCCGATCAGCCGCACGCGCGGGTCGTCGTCGAAGGGCACCTCGACGGAGAACGGCACGTTGTCCTGCAGGAACTGCCGGATCTGCCGCTCGGAGCCGCGGACCTCCATCGGCGGGTTGGTCTGGTGCGCCGCGACGGCCTCCTTGGCGACGAGGTCCGTCGCGTCGGAGTTACCGCCGCCGATCATCGCCGCGACGAGCACGGCCGCCGCCGCGAGGCCGACGCCGGAGGCGATCCAGCTCGGGACCCGTCGCCGCGAGGTCTGCTTTCGCGGCGCGATCTCGCGCGGCAGCGGCGCCGGGGCGTCGTCGAGGGCGAGGAGGACCCGCTCGCGCAGGCCGTTGGGCGCCGTCACGCGCGGGGCCGCCTCGCGCACGCTCTCGAGGAGCCGCCCCTCTCGGGCGATGAGGCCCCGGCAGCGAGGGCACGCTTGCACGTGGGCCTCGAAGTCGACCTGCTCGACCTCGGCGAACTCGCTGTCGAGGTAGACGTATAGGGCGTTGTCGATGTCGTCGCAGTTCATGTGAACGCCGCTTACGAGTCCAGAGGGGATCAGTTCGAGCTCGCCGCCTTCTTCCGCGCCCGGTACGCGTCGAGCGACACCGCGCCGGAGTCGTCCTGCGCGACCTCGCGCGGGATGACGCCGAGCTCGACGGCGTACTCGAAGAGCACCTCCTGGAGGCGCTTGCGGCCACGGAAGAGGCGCGACATCACGGTGCCCACCGGGCACTCCATGATCTCGGCGATCTCCTTGTACGAGAAGTCGTGCAGGTCGGCCAGGATGACCGGCAGCCGGAAGTTGTCCGGCAGGGCCTCGATGGCCTCCTTCACGTGCTCCGGGAAGAGCCTGGAGAGGAACTCCTTCTCCGGCGAGTCGTAGAAGCGCGAGCGCTCCGAGACGATGTCGCTGCTGAGCTCCTGCTCGGTCGCGTCCATCGACAGGATGACCTGCTTCTTGCGCCGGTTCTTGTTGATGAAGGTGTTCGTCAGGATCCGGAAGAGCCACGCCTTGCAGTTGGTGCCCTGCTCGTAGCGGTGCCAGAAGCGGAAGGCCTTCAGGAAGGTCTCCTGCACGAGATCCTCGGCGAGCGCCGCGTCGCGCGTCATGTAGAGCGCGGCGTTGTAGAGGCTGTCCATGTGCGGGAGGGCCTCGTCATGGAAGGCCGCCCGCGCCGCCTCTTCGTCTCGCCTCGCTCGCCCGCCACCGAAGATCATCGTCTCCCCCTGCTGGTCACCGCTCACAGGCCGGTCCGACCCTTGCTCAGTGCGCCGAACACGACCTTTTCTGGCGGTATTCCGGGAGCCGTTCAAGTTCTGTCCGTGTTCCCCGATCATGTCTCGTCCCTCTGCGGCGGTGGTTGTCCCGAACGCGTCTGCGACGCCGCGTTCAGGGCTGTAGACGCCGCTGGCGGGGTTTCGTTTGCGGGTTCTTCGTCGGGCGCCGAATCGGAGCGCGCCCGAGATCGCTGGCCGCCGCCTCGGTTGCGGCCGCGCGACGGTTGTAAAAGGTGTGTCACGGTCGGCCGCGAGTCCAGTTTCGCTTGGCCGAACCGGCGTGACACGCCCTCCGGGGGCGGCCCAGGCGCGGGCGCTATTGAACGACCGCGCGCCAGTCCGAGTCGGGGTCGAAGGTCTGGCCGTTGTAGGGCCAGGTCATGTCCCAGGGGCAAGGCTGGGAGGGGGTGCCCCAGGCGTCGATCCAGCGGTCATTGTTGCCATCGACCGAGGCGCAGCCCTGGCCGGCCGGGGTCCCGACGCTCATCGAGCCGTTGAGCTTCGAGAGCTGGTTGCGGATGAGGTTTGCCGCCGCGGGAATACCGGCCTCGCACGCCGCCGGCAGGAACGGGGAGACCCAGTACGGCACCTGATCCTCGAGGCGGTAGGCGAAGTAGTCGCAGCAGTCGTCGTAGTAGAGGCAGTACTGGTCGCCCAGGATGGTCGAGATGAGGTCCTCCCAGCTGTCGATCGGCGGCAGCCCCTCGCTGCCGTCGCCGAAGATGAGGGGGAGGAGCTCGCGCTCGAGCAGGGCGTTGACGAGCGGGCCGTAGGTCATGCCGGTGACCTCGTGCTTGTCGATGTGGAGCGCCAGCGCGTGGTCGATGCCCGCGGCGAGGTCGGCGCTCGGGCGGAAGCCGTAGATCTGCTCGAGGGGGATGTTCTTCCAGCCGCAGTTCTGGATGTCGCCGCTGTTCTTGCAGTCCGGATCGAACTTCCAGTGGAAGCGGACGTGGGTCCACTCCTCATCGGCGGCGCCGTTCGGGAAGGCCGCGCCGTCGAAGCCGGGCTTCGGGACCGAGGGCTCGTCGGCGAGGTCGATGTTGGACAGAAAGCGCAGGTCCTGCAGGACCTCGGAGATGGTCTGGCCGGTGACCTGGACGTTCGAGCCGAGGGCCGACTCGATGAGCGCGAGGAACCCGGCGTCCGCCGCGTCGGTGACGATCCCGCCGACGACCGTCGGGTTGCCGGAGCCGTCGACGAGGTAGTCACAGACGGTCCCGAGGGTCCCGTCGGCGTCCTGGCAGGCCCACTTCAGGACCAGCGCGCCCGGGTGGGTGAAGAGCTGGGTGATGGCGCTGACCACCGAGCCGAAGGTCCCGCTCGTGCCGCTGACCAGGTCGACCCGCGTCTCGGCGCGGTAGCTGCCCCGGAAGCGCGGCGGGAGGTCGAGGATGTAGACCAGCGACGCGGCGGTCTGCCCGAAGGTCACCTGGACGTTGTCCTTACAGCCGACGGCGTTGACGGTAGCGCCGTCGGCCGGGCCGACGAACTGCACGGTCCAGGTCTGCTGGCCGTCGGCCTCGAGGCCGGGGAGCTCGAAGACCTGGGCCTGCTCGGCGAAGCCGAAGGGGCCGAGCTCGACGTCGGCGGTCGGTGGGACGCCGCCGGCGTCGGGGTGGACGACGGCGCAGCCCGGCGCGCCGCCCGGCGCCTTGAAGAGGCGGAGCTTGAAGAGCGCCACGCCCGCGTCGCCGACGTACTCGTGAGAGGCGAGCAGGACGGGGCTGGGAGGCACCTCGAGCACGACGACGAAGGTGACCTCGCCGGCCTCGGGATCATTGCCGACCTTGGCGGTGACGGTGACCGTGCCGCCGGCGTCGAAGGACTTGAGGCTCACGGTGGCGACACCCTGGGCGTCGGTGTACGTCGACAGCGCCGTCAGCCGGGCGAGGGTCTCCGGGGCGTCGGTCGACCACTTGATCTGGGCGTCGGGCTTGGGGTTGCCGGCCGAGTCCCGGTAGACGACGGCGACGTCGCGCTCGTCGCCGGCGACGAGGTTCCAGGTGCAGTACGTCGCGCACGGCTGGCCGTCGGCGCTGGTCTGGCCGGGCGCGTACCCGAGGACGTTCGCCCCCTGTGGGGTCGTGTCGACCGGCTGCGTCGTGTCGATCGGCTGCGTCGTGTCGGAGACGACCGTGTCGGTGGGGACGACGGTGTCGTCGGCGACGTAGGTGTCGGTCTCGACGACCTGCTGGCCGCCGTCGTCACCGCAGGCGACGAGCGCGAGCGCGGCGGCGAGAGGCGCGATCTTCTTCATCATTGGAGGCACCTTCGGTGGGACGGCTGGAGCGTAGCAACCCGCGGGCGCCCGCCGCAATGGCGATGTGTTCGGGCGCGGGGGGCGGGCCTGTTACCGCAACACGCCGACCTTGCCCAGCCTCGGGGCGCGGAATCGACGGCGCCGCACCTCTCGGCGCGACGAGCTCGACGCTCCGAGCCAGATGAGCTCGGTACCTAGCCGTTCGTGGCCCAGAGCTGGCTGCCGTCGACATCGTCATCGCCCGCGGGCCAGGGGCGGTCCCCCCGGTGGGCCGCTCCCACGCGGGAGGCCGGACAGAGCGTCCTGGACAGACGCATACCGTCGGCCCCGTCCGTCGGTCCTCAGAACAGGACGAGCCCGAGCCCGATCTGCAGGCCGAGGACCTTGTGCGTGCCGACCGTCTCGAGGGGCGTGATGTCCAGGGTCAGCTGGAGCCGGATCCGCTCGAGGAACGACGCCGCCAGGTACGTCTGAACCAGGAACTGGCTACATTTCCGGCTGTCGTTTCGGACGTCGGCGGGGTCGCACTCGCCGGTCAGGAAGTCGTCGCTCGACGAGAAGCGGTAGCCGACCCGGAAGCCCAGGGTCGGCTGGATGACCGGCGTCGTCAGAAAGAGCAGCGAGAGCTCGGGGCCCGTCGTGAGATCGAAGGACAGCGGCTCGTCGTCGGTCCCGGCGATCCGCGAGAAGAGCCCGTCCACCGACGCGGCGAGGTTCGCGCGGAGCCAGCTCGTCCGGATCACGAAGGGCGTCAGGCTCGCGCCGATCTCGACGTTGGAGCCGAAGATCGCGTAGCCGAAGGCGTCCGGCGGCTCGTAGGCGATCCCGTTGACCCCCATCCGCCCGGCGGTCAGGACGAGCGCCTCGGTCGTCGCGTCGTCCTGAGCGTCCGCGAGCGCCTCGGCCGCGGTCAGGAGCCGCCGCCGGATCTCGAGGCGCCCGTACTCCGCGTCCTCGGGCTCGAGCCCCAGGTCGCGCCAGCCGAAGCGATAGTCGCTCAAGAGCCGCAGGGTGTGGTCGAAGTCGCTCTCGTCCTCGCCGCGGCGAGCGCCGTCGCCCGCGGCCGCCACGACCCGCGGTGGGCTCGCCCCGTCGGCCGCGTGGGCGCAGTGCGGGTGGACCTTCGCCGAGGGACGCTGGTCGACGGGCAGCGCGTCACACTGCTCGTAGACCCGGTCGAGGGCGACCTGGGCGAGGACGCGGAAGTTGCGCAGATCATCGCCCTCGCAGGCCGGCCGGAGGCGCTCCTCGCCGTCGAAGAGCGCCAGCAGGCAGGCGAAGGGCCGCCACGAGTCCGACATGGTCGCCGGATCCTCGGGGACCCACCCGCGGCGCACGCTGGCCCCGTCGAGCTCGTGATAGCCGTCGTACATCCCCAGGTAGAAGTCGAAGACCCGGAAGTCGCGCTCGAAGAAGCCCATGAACGCCGCGAGGTGACCGCTCGCGGTCGGGAACCGCCGCGAGGTCGCCTGGACCACGCTCGCGACCTCGGGGTGCTCCTCGAACAGCGCGAAGAGCTCGCGGGACCGGGCGGTCTCGATGAAGTCCCCGAGCTTGTTGCCGAGCATGCGCACGAGCGAAGGGTCGTTGGCCGCGCGCTCGGCCTCGATCGGCGCCGTCGGCAGGAGCGTCCGGCTCGGGTTCACGTAGTAGAGGCGGGCGTTGTCCGGGATCCCGCCGCCGACCTCGAGGGACAGGTCCCGCCAGCGCGCCCCCAGCGCGAGCTGCTCGGTCTCGGCCAGGCCGCGCGAGGCGACGCGATAGGCGAGCCGGAGGGGGCTGTTGTCGAAGACGCCGCCGTCGATGAAGCGGGCGGTCTCGGCGTCCGTCGGGGCGCAGCTGGGACCCGCGGCGACGCCCGGGCGGCCCAGGCAGTAGGCGAGGGTCTGCGGCGGGAAGGCGACCGGGAAGGCGGCCGACGCCATGAAGAGCGCCCTCAGGTGCGCGAAGTTGGCGTCGCCGTCGCCATCCACGAAGGGCAGGCGCGGCTCGGGCAGCGGCGCCTCGGGATCGACGTAGTTCTCGACGTCCGGCGCCTGACCGGCCCCGCGACCGCGGAGGCGGAAGACGAAGCGCTCGGTCTCGCGCTTGAGCCCCAGGTCGGCGACGTCGAGCGGCTTCGGCACGACCCGGGTGGTCGTGGCGCCGACGACCACGTCGCACGACTCCGGGAGCCCGGCCTCCCAGACCGGGCCGAGGCGCATCGCCGCCTGCTTCAGGGCGCGGTCGCTGAAGACGTGGGTCGAGGCGACCTCGCGCGGGACGAAGAGGGCGTCGTAGCCGACGTCGGTCCAGACCTTCCAGCCCAGGTCCTCGCGCGGATCGGGGTTGAGGGGCAGGCACGAGCTGATGGCGGTCGTGAACGCGTTGACGCTGCCGGCGGAGGCGCCCGTGGCCAGCATGATCCGCCGGCGAGGCGAGCCCCGCTTGAAGATCTCGCTCATCGCGTAGAGGACACCCGCCTCGTACGCGCCCAGCGAGACGCCGCCGCTGACCGTCACCAGGACCGGGACCGTGGGCGGCACGTGGACCGGATCGGTGTAGGTCTCGGGCGGGAGCTCCGGCGCCCCCGTGACGGGGCCGTCCTCGTCAGGAGGGGGCGCCGCCCACGCCGTGGCCGACAAGAGGAGCAGCGCGACCGCGCCCGCGAGCGGTGGCGTCTTCATGTCCGTCCCTCCGATGCGGGCCGCGCCCGCGTCGTTTCACCGCGACGAGCGCCGGCGCGCCGTACGCATGAGCCCGAGCAGGCCGAACAGCGCGACGACCACGCCCAGCGGCGCGCCGGAGCCGCCCTGGCAGCCCCCGCTCCCCTGGACCGTGATGCTCGGCTCGGCGGCGCTCGTGTCGCCGTCGACGACGTCGGGCTGACCGACGCACTGACCGGCGGCGTCGCAGGTCAGCCCTGCGCCGCAGCTCCCGCACGAGCCCCCGCAGCCGTCGCCACCGCAGACCTTGCCGTCGCAGCTCGCGGTGCACGGGAGGTCCTCGCACTGGAACGACGCGTTGCACTGCTGGTTGGCCCCGCAGCCGCCGCAGGTCCCGCCGCAGCCGTTGGGGCCACAGGCCTTGCCGGTGCAGTCGGGCTCGCATGCCTTCACCAGGCACTGCTGGAAGGGCGAGCAGTAGAAGCCGTCGCCGCACTCACCGCACAGGCTGCCGCAGCCGTCGGGGCCGCAGTCGACGCCGGTGCACGCCTGCTCGCAGGCCGAGTGGCACTGGCCGTCGGCCTTGCAGATCTGGCCGCCGCCACAGAAGCCGCAGGTCCCGCCGCAGCCGTCGTCGCCGCAGACCTTGCCGGTGCAGTCGGCCTCGCACGTCGAGCCGCCGACGCACTGGCCGGCGTAAGTGCAGCTCTGGCCGGGGTCGCAGGAGCCGCAGGTCCCGGAGCAGCCGTCCCAGCCGCAGACCTTGCCCGAGCAGCTCGGCGTGCAGCCGCTGGACGTCGTGCACTTGTACTCGAAGGTGCAGCTGCCGTTGTTGGGGCAGGTCCCGCAGGTCCCGGAGCAGCCGTCGCTACCGCACTCCTTGCCCGCGCAGTCCGGGGTGCAGCCGCTCGCCCCGACGCACTGGCCGGTGTAGCTGCAGCTCTGGCCGGTCGGGCAGGTGCCGCAGGTGCTGCCGCAGCCGTCACCGCCGCACGCCTTGCCCTCGCAGCTGGGGACACAGCTCCCGCCCTGGACGCACTGGCCGCTGAAGTTGCAGCTCTGGCCGCTCGGGCAGACCCCGCAGGTCCCGCCGCAGCCATCGGGGCCGCACGCCTTGCCGGCGCACTGCGGCGTGCAGCTCGACGGCTCGACGCACTGACCGTTGTAGTCGCAGCTCTCGCCGTTGGGGCAGCTCCCGCAGGTCCCGCCACAGCCGTCGGGCCCGCACTCGCGCCCGGTGCACACCGGGGTGCAGCCGCTCGGGGTGGTGCACTGGCCGAGGTAGTTGCAGCTCTGGCCGGCCTCGCAGCTCCCGCAGCTCCCGAAGCAGCCGTCGAAGCCGCAGACCTTGCCGTCGCACTGCGGCTCGCAGCCGCCGGGGACGACGCAGATCCCGTTGTAGTTACAGCTCGCGCCTGCGGCGCAGGTCCCGCAGACGCCGCCGCAGCCGTCGGGCCCGCACTCCTTGCCGATGCAGCTCGGGGTGCAGCCGCCGCCGGAGACGCACTGCCCCTGGTAGTTGCAGCTCGAGCCCGAGGGGCAGGAGCCGCAGGTCCCGCCGCAGCCGTCACCGCCGCACTCGACCCCGTCGCAGATGGGCACGCAGCCCCCGGTCGACTGGCACTGCCCGGCCGTCGTGCAGGACTGCCCGGTCGGACAGGTGCCGCAGCTGCCGCCGCAGCCGTCGCTCCCGCAGGACTTGCCGGTGCACGCCGGGGTGCAGCCCGACTTCGGCACGCAGGTGTAGTTGTAGGTGCAGCTGTGGGTCGCCGGGCAGACGCCGCAGTAGCCGCCGCAGCCGTCGCTCCCGCAGGTCTTGCCGGCGCAGTTCGGGGTGCAGGTGTACTTCGGCACGCACTGGTGGTTGTAGCTGCAGCTCTCGTCGGCGTTGCAGATCCCGCAGAAGCCGCCGCAGCCGTCGGACCCGCAGGTCTTGCCGAGGCACGCCGCCTCGCAGACGGACTTGTCGACGCACTGGAAGTTGTAGGTGCAGCTCTGGTTGGCCCCGCAGGTGCCGCACGAGTTGCCGCAGCCGTCGGTCCCGCACTGCTTGTTGTCGCAGTTGCCGGTGCAGGAGTCGGGGTTCACGCACTGCCCGTAGACGTTGCAGATCTGGCCGGTGCCGCAGGTGCCGCAGTTGCCGCCGCACTGCACGCCCAGGCACGGGTCGGCCTGATCGGGATCGATACAGCCGTGGTACGGGATCAGGTTGAAGAGCGTCTCGACCCCGCAGGTCTTGCCGAACCAGGCGCAGTCGACGGTCACCGACAGCCCGAAGGCGCAGTAGGTGAAGCTGCTGCCGCTGCACATGCCGTTGATCGGGATCCCGTCGCAGTCTGCGGCGCGCGCGTCACCGGGCGCGGCGAGGGTCGCGAAGAGGAGGACGAGGAGCGACACGAGCGACGCCAGCGAGCCGCTGCGGCGGCGCTCGGCGAGGGGCTCGTGAGTCGGGGCGATCGCGGGCGTGGTGTCCATGGCGCGGAGTATAGGAAACCGCGCGCCCCGGCGCTATGGGTCTACCGCGAAGGTGGACGACTCGAGCCCCCGCCCGCGGGCGCACGGCTCAGAGCGTGCCGACGCGCCCGTCCTCGGACCACACCTGCCAGTCGGCCTGCTTCTCGCCGCGGCGGTAGGTCCCCTCGCTCCACTTCGATCCCGACGGGTAGAAGTAGACCCAGCGACCGTCGCGGTGACCGTCCTTGTAGCGCCCCTCGCCGCGGGCGCCGAAGGTCGTGTACTCGGTCCAGACGCCGACCCGCTGACCGTTCACGTAGCCGCCCTCGGCGCGGACCTTCCCGTCCGGGTAGTAGTAGGTCCAGGCGCCGTCGGGGACCGAGCCGGCGAAGGCGCCTCGGGACACCAGGATCCCGTCAGCGTCGTAGCGGTCCCAGGAGCCGACCCGGCGATCCGCGGCGTAGCGCCCCTCGGCGCGGCTCCCGTCCTCGGCGACCTCGACCCAGGCCCCGTCGCGGAGCCCGTCGACGATGCGGCCGGTGGACTCGGCCTTCCCCGGCCCGTAGAGCGTCCAGCGCCCGTGGCGCTCGTCGTCGACGTAGGCGCCGCGGGCGGCGAGGCGGCCGCTCTGGTCGTACTCGCTCCAGGTGCCGTCGCGCGCGTCGTCCTTGAAGCGCCCCTCGGCGCGCTTCGTCCCGTCCGGCCACCGGAGCGTCCACGGCCCGGTGCGGCGCCCGGCGCGGTAGGTCCCGGTCGCGCGGCTCCCGTCCTCGCCGACGATGAGCCAGCGGCCGTTCCGAGCGTCGCGGGTATAGGGGCCCTCGGCGACGAGCTCGCCGCCGGCGTCGAAGATCTTCCAGGTGCCGACGCGCTTACCCTGCGCGTAGCTGCCCTCGACCCGGCTGCCGTCGTCGTCGAAGCCGACGTAGGGCCCGTCGAGGACGTCGTGATCCCAGGTGCTGTCGACCTTGATCGCGCCGTTCTCTTCGTACTCGACCCAGCGCCCGTGGCGCACGCCGCGGTCGAAGGTCCCGGCGAGGTGGACGCCGCCGCTCCGGTAGTACTCGCGGGAGGGGCCGTGGGCGACGAAGTGGCCGTCGCGGTCGGTCACGACGCACCACTGTTTGTCGCCGCGCGGGGGCGGGTCACCGATGAGGCGGGCGCCGCTCGGGCAGCTCATGCTCGGCGCTCTCGCGAGCGCAGCATGAGCGGGGGCCAGGGACGCCGCGACCGCGATGACACCAACCCATCGAGCGATTTGCATCCAGTCTCCCCCCCGGCGACGTTGGCGACCACGCCTACGTCGCGCAATGTAGCATGGCTCTCTGAGCGGGCGTTAAGCGCGGGCCGGGCTCCCCTCGGTCCCGGCGCCTCGGCGATCGTGCAACGCCGCGAGACGTCACGCGTTCACACCACTCCATCGGCGGTTACAGCGAAAACTTGAAGGTCATCCACGTCGACATGGACGCGTTCTACACGTCCGTCGAGCAGCGCGACCGCCCCGAGCTCCGCGGGCGCCCGGTCGTGGTCGGCGGCGATCCCCGGAGCCGCGGGGTGGTCGCGGCGGTCTCCTACGAGGCGCGGCGCTTCGGGATCCGCTCGGCGATGCCGTGTCGCGAGGCCTATCGGCGCTGCCCCGCGGCGGTCTTCCTGCCGCCGCGGATGTCCCACTACGTCACTGTCAGCCGCCAGATCCGCGCGATATTCCACACGATCACGGACCTCGTCGAGCCGCTCTCCCTCGACGAGGCCTACCTCGACGTGACGGAGAACCTGCTCGGCGAGCCCCTCGCGCGGGTCATCGCCGCCCACGTCAAGGCGCGAATCAAAGACGACCTGGGCCTGACGGCGTCGGCCGGGGTCGGGCCGAGCAAGTTCATCGCCAAGGTGGCGAGCGACCTCCGCAAGCCCGACGGCCTGGTCGTCATCCCGCCGGAGCGGGTCGACGCCTTCGTGGCGAGCCTGCCCATCGAGAAGTTCTGGAGCGTCGGCCCGGCGACGGCGAAGCGACTCCACGCCATCGGGGTTCACACCGGGGCCGACCTGCGCGCCAAGGGCCTCGAGGAGCTGCGCGCGCTCCTCGGCAAGCACGGCGCGTTCTTGCACGGGCTCTCGCGAGGCGTCGACGAGCGCCGGGTCACGCCGACCCGCGAGCCGAAGAGCAAGGGCAGCGAGCGGACCTTCGCCGAGGACGTGGTCGAGCTGAGCGTCCTCCTCGAGTCCCTCGACGAGCAGGCCGAGCGCGTGCTCCGGAGCCTCGACAAGATCGAGCGCACGGCCCGCACGGTGACGCTCAAGGTCCGCTACGGCGACTTCACGACGATCACCCGGAGCCGCACGCTCCCCCACGGGGTCGGCGACGCCCGCGCCCTCCACGAGACGGCGACCGACCTCCTCCTCAACCACACCGAGGCCGCGACCCGCCCGGTCCGCCTCGTCGGCGTCTCGGTCAGCGGCTTCGTCCACGACGACGGCCCGACCCAGCTCCCCCTGCCGGGGATGTAGAGGGCGATCAGCGCGGGACGAGCCGGGCGCGGGCCTCGAAGGCCTGGACGACCTGCTGGATGAGCGCACGGAACGCCGGGTAGTCGCTGGGCTCCACGCGATCGGGTCGCAGGTCGATGTGGCGGGTCACCTCGAGGTGGGCGCCGTCCACGCGCACCCGCTGGGCGAAGTGGTGCGGGCCCCGGGACAGGGTGATCTCCGGCGGGACCGCGTCCCACGCGAAGCCCGGCGGCGCCTCCAGGCGGATCCTCGTCCGCTCCATCAGCGGCAGCACGCGCAGCGGCGTGCGGCGGGCCGGGACGGTCACGAGCTGCGCGAGCTCGGGGACGCTCTGCAGATCCGATCCGAGGAGCGGCTTGAGGAGGTGCTGCACCACCCGGTCGTCCCCGTCGGGGACCGCGAAGCCGTCGGCCGAGACGTCGAGCTTCCAGCGCATCGGCGAGTCGGCCGCGTCCGCCGAGGCGGTCTGATCGCCCTGCACACCGACACCCGGGATCAGGCTCGCCGCCCACTGCTGCCACAAGAGCCGGCGCCGCGCCTCGTCCGAGTTCTCCCAGGCGCGGCGGAGCCCGCTCGTCGCCGGGCCGTAGGCCGCGCCGGCGATGGTCCCACGCGCCGCGCCGTCGGGCCCGATGCTCAGGTCCACGTCGAAGCGCCAGGTCAGCCGGTCGAGGACCTCCGCCGGCGCGTCGGGGAGGGTCACGAAGAGCGCCTCGGGCTTCGACGTCTCCCGGACGCGCTCGGGGGCGAGGCAGCGCGCGCCGTAGAGCTCGAGGGGGAGCGAGTCGTACGGCGCGAACGGCCGCGAGAAGTCGAGGAGCGCCGCGCCGTCGCCCTGCCCCACCCGCACGATCGGGTAGAAGAAGCGATCCCCGTTCGGCGTGGGCGTAGCCACGTCCTCGGGCGCCCCGTCCCGCTCGGGAGCGCACACCAGGAGCTCGATCTCGACGCCGAGGGCGCGCGCCAGCGCGACCATGACCAGGGTCCGGCTGCCCTTCCGCTGAGAGATGACCGCCTCGACCGGCGTCCGGAAGCCGTTCAGCCGCTCGGAGTCGTCGATCTCGTCCTTCACCCAGGCGAAGGCAGCCCGTCCGCGCGCGGCCTCGTCCCCGGCGCGCCGCGCGACGAGCTGCGCCGTCGCGAGGACCTGCGGGCCCGGCGTGGTCAGGCCCTTGATGCGCCCGGCGTAGCCCTCGGCCACCCGCCGCCACGCCGCGGCGTCCAGCTCGGCGTCCGGCCCCGGCACGGGCGCGCGGTCGGCCTCGTAGACGTTGAGGTCGACGAAGGGGAAGAAGCTCCGCGCCCCGATCGACAGCGGCTCACGCGGGACGGCCGCCAGCCCGTTCAGCTCCCAGGCGACCACCTGCCGGCGATCGTCGCGGGTCACCCGGGTCGGCGCCGGGGCGTCGCCGAAGCTGCGCCAGTTCAGGACCAGGGGCCGCGCGACCCGGACCTCGTCGCGGACCTCGAGCGCCGGCACGTCCCAGCTCCCGAAGATGAACGCGCTCAGGTAGCCTCCGCCGACCTTCGACACCTGATCCCGCTCGATCCACGCCGTCTCGATGGCGTCGCCGGGCTCGAGCTCGGGGAAGGACAGGTCGGCCTTGCCCCGGGTCCGCTCGGGCCACAGCACGCGCCCGTCGGCCTTGAGCGTCCGCGCCGCCAGGAGCGTCGTCCCGCGCGGCGGCCGGAAGTCGCCGAGGCTGTCGGCCCCGGACTTGGTCTGCACCAGGTGGACCCGGTGGGTCAGCTCCACGGTCGAGCCGTCCGAGCGCACGTCGATGGCCCGCCGCTCGTACAGGGTGACGACCGGGTAGCCGCTCAGGTCCGGCGTCCCCTCTTTGCCCTGCGCCTCCAGGTAGCGCGCGACGATGGCCCGCCCGTCGGCGATGTCGTCGAGGCGCTCCGCGCCGCTCGCGACCGGCCCCGTCGGCACCTCCGGCCGCCCGGCGAGCCAGTCGCCGAGGAGCTCCATCGGGGTGAATCCCGGGTGCATCTCCAGCGCAGCGTCGATGGCCCGCTGCGCCGCGGCGTCGTCGCCGGCCTGCAGCGCGATGCGGACGCGCTCCGACAGGGCCCAGGCGTCCTGGGGCCGGGTCTCGAGGAAGCGCTCGATGGCCTCTCGCGCCGCGTCGACCTCGCCCGCCGCGCGCAGCGCCTTGACGCCGGCGCGCAGGTACTCCTGATGCTCGGGCTGCACCGCGAAGGCGGCGAGGAGCCGCTCGCCGGCCTGCTTCGGCGCCCCGCTCGCGATATCGAGCTCCGCCACCCGCGTCAGCGCGGCCCCGGGGAAGGTCTCGTCGAGCCGGGCGGCCGCCGCGCGCGCCCGCTCGATGTAGCCGTAGGCCGTGTAGAGGTCGACGATCTCCTGCCCGACCAGCGGACCGCGATCCGCCACCCGCTCGAGCGCGCTCCCGAGCTCCAGGGCCTCGGCCTCCCGACCGCGCGAGCGCTCGTGCCGGGCGAGGGCCAGCGCCGCCGACGGCGCGTCGGGGTGGGCTTCCCAGGCCCGCTTCAGATAGGCGTAGGCCGCGTCAGGGCGGTCCTCGGCGGCCTCGATGCCGGCGAGCCCGTGCAGCGCTACGAGGTTATGCGGCCACGCCGCGATCACCGTCTCCCACGCCGCGCGCGTGGCCCGGCGCTGCTCGCTGTCGGGTAGCTCGCCGTCGGAGAGCGCGATCCGCGCGGCCTCGAGGGCCAACGCCGGGTGATCCGGTCGCGCCGCCCTCAGCCGCTCGAGGAGCGCCCGCGCGCCGATGGGGTCGTGGTACGGGCGCTCGATCCTGGCGTCGAGGACGCCCAGCGCACGAAAGAACGCCGCCCCGTCCCCCGGCGAGAGCCGGACTGGCGCTTCGACCAGCCCCGGCGGCGCGGCGAAGGTCTTCACGGGCGCGGTCGCCTCGGCTGTCGCGCCCACGTCGGCGACGATGGGCTCGGCCGGACCGTCGAGGGGGAGCAGGCGCGCGCGGAAGAGCCCGCGGCCGTCGCTCGTCGCGAGCTTGACCGTCAAGCGGACCGCCGTCGCCGGCAGCTCGAGCCCGACCCGCGCCTCCCACGGCTCGCGGTGGAGCCCGTCGATCGCCAGCACCTGAGCCCCGTTGGCGAAGACCCGGACGCTGCGGTTGGTCTCGACGTGCAGGACCGCCCGCCGGACGCCGGCCCCGGCCGGCAGCGTCACCTGCGCGAAGCCGATCCCCGGCGCGCTCTGGAGGTCGAAGAAGGTCGCCTCGCCGTCGGAGAAGCGCCCGTCCCAGGTCGGGAGCGGCTCGTCGAAGCCGTGGCCGGTGTCCTCGCGCTCGGCGAGGGCCCGAGTCTCCGGCCCGAGCGAGCGATCGATGTCGAGCTCGGGGACGTCCCCCCAGGGCCCGCTCATCCGCCAATCGAGCAGGTATCCGGCCTCCGCGGTCGCGCGGAGCCCCGCCTCGGTGCCGCGCAGGCGCGCGGCGCTCACGAGCTGTCGGAGCGCCTCGGCGCGCGCCGGCTGCCACGCAGCCCCGGGGCGGCGAGCGACGCCCTCGAGGGCCGTGACGAGCGGCGCGCCGTCGTGATGTGCACCGGCCGAGTTCCCCCAGACCGCGCCGGCCGAGCGCGCGAGCGCCTCGGCCACGACGGGATCGCTGCTCGCCACCAACGCGCGGGCGATGACCGTCTCCGCCGCCTCGGCGCGCCCGACGACCTCGGTGATGTAGCCGACCGCGAGGGCCGCCCGCTGGGCGTCATGGCTGCCGGCCGGCGCGCCTTCGGCGACCGGCTCGAGCAGCGACAGCGCCCGCGCCGGGTCCTGGTCGACCAGGAAGGCGAGCTCGCCGGCGTGCACCTGGGCCGCGACGTCGCTCGGCGCCTCGGACAGGCGGGCCGCGGCGTCCTCCGACGCGCTCGACCAGGTCGGAGACGGGCAGCCGGCCAGGATGAAGCCGGTTGCGAGGAGCAGGCCGCACGCGAGCCCGCGCGAGAGACGACGGCGCTGGGGGCGGCTCACCGGCGCAGCTCGTGGGCCATGCGGTCGCGGGGCGAGCGGAAGTACCAGAACGGTGAGTAGAAGCGGAAGTTGGACGCCCGCGCCGCGTAGATGCAGGCGTAGTCCTCGACCTGGGCCCCGAAGGCGCTGAGCTCGGCCCGGTCGCGGAAGAGCGGGCCCCACGAGGCGTTGAAGGCGTCGGCGATGCGCGTCTCGAGGCGCGCGATCTGCTTGTTGATGCCGCGGACGATGTCTTTCAGCTCCTGGGCGCGCTGGCCGTTGCGCGCGACGGCGGCGCGGTCGAGATCGAGCTGAAAGCGGGTCTCCTCGAGCTCCTCGAGCTCGGCGAGGGCGTCGGCGTGCTCGACCATGTGGGCGAGCTCCCGCTCCATCTCGGGGACGATCATCGCCGTCCGCCACGAGGTCGTGCGCTTGGACCGCAGGATGTCGCCGTAGATGTGGTCGCCGACGTAGAGCACGTCATCGCCCTGGAGACCGGCGAGCCGCGACAGGTCCGAGACGTTGCCGCCCAGATAGAGCGTCCCGCGGCGGAGCTGGGTCACCGGCGTATCGGAGATCGACCCGTCCTCGAGGACCTCGCGCAGCGGGTCTTCGCTCGAGAAGAACATCGGCTTCATCGCCGAGGTCACGACCACCTCGAAGTAGTCGCGCCAGCGCGGGTACGCCGGGTGCGCGCCGTCGAGCAGGTAGGCCATGACGGCCTCGGTGTAGTGGGGCTCGCTGTTCGTCACGATGAACAGCTTCTTCCCCGCCGAGCGGAAGCGGTGGAGCATCTCGGCGAGCCCCGGGTCCTGCTGGATGTAGGTCGGGATGTCGGCGAGGATCCGCGCCTTGAGCGTCCCGTCGCGGTGGAGCGAGTCCATGGCCGCCCGCAGGTCATTCCACAGGCGCTCCCAGGTCGGCCGCGGGGGCGCGCCCTCGGGCAGGGACTCGTAGTGGGCGACGAGCTTGCAGTAGAGGCTGATCTCCGGCAGCGCGAACAGGGTGTCGACCATGATGATCGACGGATCCGCGGGGCTGATCATGCGGTTGGTGTAGATCTCGCGCCGGAGCTCCTTGTCGAGCGGCGCCGCCCCGTGCCAGACGCGGCCGACGAAGCGGTGGGCGTCCATCTTGAAGACGTTGCCGTGCTCCTTGTCGACCGCGAGACCGCGGATGGCGAAGCCCGGCTGGTAGCGGGCCTGGGTGACCTCGTGGCCGTAGCCGAAGTCCTCGACGAGCCGCTCGAGCACCATCTCGGCCTGCAGATGCTCCATCGCCTCGGTGTAGAGGGCGAGGGTGTAGTCCATGTCGAAGCCGACGAAGCGGATCCGATCGAGGCGCAGGTTCCGGTTGCAGAAGATGCGGCTGGGATAGGGGATGCGGGATTCGCCCGTAATGCCGGTGTCCATCCGGTCGCAGCTAGCACGCGGCGCCTGGAGCGGCAAGCCGGGCGCCCGCGGGGACGGGGTGGTTGTCGGCGTCCGGGGCATTTGCGTAGGCTGGCCCGGTGGTCGCGACCGGGAGCCGAGCATGACCCATCCAGTTGTCCGCCTCGTCGTCGTCGCGGTGACCCTCGCGGTCGCCGGGGCCTGCCGGCGAGCCCCCGCGAGCGACTACGAGGCGGGGAAGATGAGCTGGACACGCTACAGCCTGCCCATCGTCGAGCTCAGCGGGCTCGCGCTGGCGACCGGCCCGAGCGGGCCCGAGCTGTACGCGGTCGGCGACGAGGAGGCGATCCTCGTCCGCGTGCCGTGGCGTATCCCCCTCGATCCCGCCGCCGCCGAGCGGATCGCCCTGCCCGTGCCCACGGACGACGGCGGATCGCAGCTCGAGGCGGTCGCGGTCGACGGCGGCGGTGTCGTCTACGTCCTCGACGAGGAGCGCGCCCTCGTCCACGCGCTGACCGTGGACGGCCGGACGGCGACCCTGCGGCATACGTTTTCGCTCCGCGTCCCGAGGGATCACCCGCTCCACAAGCGCTGGGAGAAGAAGGAGAACAAGCGCGGAGAGGGCCTGGTCATCCTGCCGGGCGGCCACCTCCTGATCGCCAAGCAGGCCGATCCTGTCGCGCTCATCGAGTTCGGCCCCGCGGGGGAGGCCGCCGAGGGCGTCACCGAGGTCCGCGAGGCCCGCCCCACCCTGCCTGGCGGCGCGACCTCCGAGCTCGTCCCGCTGGCGGTCTGGACCCCGGACGAGGCGACGGCGGACCGCTTCGAGACGCTCAGCGACCTCGCGCGCGCGCCCGGCGGCGGCCTCTACGTGGTGTCCAGCAAGCCCGATCCCGCGTTCGGGCGGATCCGCCTCCCGCTCCCGGCCAGCGGGGGGAGCTTCGCGGTCGCCGCGCAGTACGCGATTCCAGACGCGCCGACGGGTAAGGCCGAGGCCCTCGTCATCGCGCCCGCCGCCGAGCCGGCCGTCATCGGCTTCGACACGAAGGGGGGCGGGCCCAACCTCGTCGTGTCGTCGCCGCTCCCCTGACGAGGCGACCCGCGCCGATGTCCGCCCATCGCCCGTCGCGACGCCGGGGCCTCCGCTGGGGCCTGATGGCCGTGGCGCTGTTCGCCACGAGCGGCGCCGCGCGGGCCGATCCCTACGCCGCCGCCGTGCCCCCGGCGCTCCGCGACGTCGTGCGGCCGCTGCCCGATCTCCGGGTCGCCGGCCCGGATCCCGAGCGACGCCGGATGGCCTTCTTCATCGCCCTCGCCCGCCGCTGGGACGCGCAGCACCAGTTCAGCGACTCCCCGGCCTGGCGCTCGGTCCGAGGCTGGTCCGAGCCCGGCGAGACCGCGCTCACCTGGGACGAGGCTGCCCTCGACGAGACCGCGGCGCGCTACCCGACCCGGCGCGGGCGCGAGTCGCCGGCCGACGACCTCGTCGCCTCGGTCGCGCGCGCCAACACCGAGCCCGACTTCGCCTGCCGCTTCCCGATCCGCGCCCGCGCCCTCTTCGACGCCGGCCTCGTCACCGAGCGCCCGGCCATCGAGCGCGACGGGGGCTGCCCGCGCTTCGAGGCCTGGGCGACCCCGGAGCGGGTCGGGAGCGTGGAGCTGGTCTTCGCGTCGCCGAGCTGGAGCTCGCCCGCCAGCTCCGCCGGCCACATCTTCCTGCGGATCCGCCACGCCCCGGACGGGCCCTTCGTCGCGGCCAGCGGCGAGCGGACCCTCGGGCACGGCGTCGACCTCAGCGAGGACGGGGCCGAGGACAACTACGTCGTGCGCGGGCTGACCGGCGGCTACCGGGCGACGCTGCTCGAGGCGAGCGCCTACGACCGCTTCCTGGAGTACGGCGCCCAGGAGCAGCGCGACCTGCTCGTCTACGCGCTGCGCCTGACGCCGCGCGAGCGCCGCTACCTCCTCGCCGAGCTGTGGCGGCAGCACGACGCGGGGCTCTCGGTCCGCTACTACTTCCTGAGCATCAACTGCGCCCGCATCACCTGGGACGCCCTCCGCGCGGCGCTCCCGGACCTGCCGCGGAACAGCGACTGGTACCTCCACCCGCACCAGGTGGTGAGCGAGCTCCTCCGGAGCGGCCGCGCCCGCCCCCTCGGCGTCGTCCCATCGCAGCGCACCCGCGCCCGCGGCGCCGAGGCGCGGCAGGCCGAGCTGGCCGAGGGGCTGAGCGACGTCCCCGGCTTCACCGCGCTCCACGACGCGCGCTTCGGCTCGATCAGCGAGCGCACCGCCGCGCTCACGGCCTTCACGCGGGACCTCGACCTCGGTCGCCTCGAGGCGGCCGAGCTCGACGCCCTGGCCCGCTACGTCGACGCGACCATCGACGTCGAGACCCTCGCCGCGGACACCGCCACGGGGGCCGCCGATCCCTCGGTCACCGGGCCGACCCTCGACGCCGCGCTGGAGCTCCGCCGCCGCTTGCCGCCGACCGAGACCGCACGACTGGAGCCCTTCCCCGACTACGCGATCACCGCGTCGGCGTCGCGGACCTACGACCTGTCCTTCGGCTGGGACCCGTCGCGGCGGCAGCTCGGCCTCCGGTTCCGGCGGGGCGTCATCGACGAGCAGCCGGGAACCCAGCGCGCGGCGCGTCTGCGCCCCAGCGCCCGCACCGAGTTCCTCGTCAGCGAGCTCGACCTCCGCTGGGACGGCGAGGGGCTCCCCCGCATCGAGCGCTCGCGGGTCTCGATCCTGCGCATCGACGGCTTCGGCCACGGCGTCCGGACGACCGACGGGTGGCTCGGGAGCCGCCTCGGCTTCGGCTTCGGCCTCGCGCTCCAGAGCACACCGTTCAGCCAGGACCGCACGACCGGGCTGGAGATCGGCGCCGGGCCGCGGCTGACGCTGCTCGCGGACGAGGCCTTCAGCGACTATCTGGTCGTCGGGGTCGAGCTCCACCTCGAGGGCTGGCTCGGGGCCGACGACCCCGTCCGCGCCGCGGTCGACGGGATCCTCGAGCTCGGCTTCGGGATCGGCGGGCGGCACCGCTTCCGGTTGACCGCGCGGGCCTCGCCCTACCTCGCGCCGGACGGCCCCGGGCTCGCCGCCGAGATCGTCGGCCGGCTCGAGCTCGTCGGAGATCCGAAGAGCGGCTTCACCCTGAGCCCCTTCGGGCGTTGGCGCTACGGCGAGGTGCTCGGGGACGCAGCGGAGATCGGGGTTTCAGCGAGCTGGTAGCCGGTTTGACACGGCGGGGTCGGCGACCGGATGCTCAGGCGAGCTACCGGAGCACGTCATGGTCCGCCCCATCGTCACGGGTCCCATCTCCACCGGCCGCCGCGTCACCACCCTGGTCGCCGCGTTCGCCCTCGCCGTCGCGCCCGTCGGGTGCGCGACCCAGGGGGGATTCCGCCCCTCGGTGGCCGAGAACTCGAGCCAGAGCGGCGACTCCAGCAAGGGGAGCGGCGACTCCAGCGGCAAGAGCGGCGACTCGTCCGAGAAGTCCGGCGACTCGTCCCAGGACTCGAAGGGGTCGAGCGACAGCAAGTCCGAGTCGAAGAGCGATTCGTCGGAGAACAGCAGCGAGGGCTCGAGCGGCGCGGTCGCCGTCGGGGCCGGCGTCCTGCTGCTCGTCGGCGTCGTCTTCCTGGTCGTCACCGTCTCCCAGGAGACGCGCGCCGAGCCGGCGCGGGCCTACCTGGAGTCGCACCGCCGCCCGATCCGCGTGTCCCTGGCGCGCGGCTCCGGGGTGTTCGTCGACGACGTGGCGAGCGCGCTCGAGCTGCCCGCCGATCAGGTCGATCTGCTCGGCCGGACCCTCCACGCGCACCGCGAGACCCTCGACGGCTGGCTGCGGGACCCCGAGATCACGACCGCGGACCTCGAGGGCTTCAGCGCGGACCTCGCCGCCGCGCTGGCCTCGGAGCCACGCCTGACCCCGCACGTCGCCGCCACCCGTGAGCGCCTCCAGGCGACCTTCACGCGCTGAGGGGCGACCCGATCGCTCGTGGAGAACATCAGACGTCCGGCGGCGTGTCCGGCTGGGCGTCGGGGTGAGCGGCCTGGAACGCGGGGAGGGCCTCCGCCGCCTCGGCGACGCGGGCGATCGTCGGGAACGGCGCGAGATCGCAGCTGAAGCGCCGGGCGTTGTAGACCTGCGGGACGATGAGCGCGTCTGCCAGGGTGACCGCGTCCCCGAAGGCGTGGGCCCCGGCGCACTTGACCAGGAGCCCCTCGAGCCCGCCGAAGCCCCGCTCGATCCAGTAGCGCGCCCAGGCCCACTGCGCCTCACGGTCGGCGCCGAAGGTCGCGCCGAGGTGTTTCATGACCTTGAGGTTCTGGACCGGCTGGATGGAGCTGTTGACCGACTCCACGAGCTGCCGGACCCGGGCCCGGTCGACCGGATCGCTCGGCAGGAGCGCCGGCTCTGGCAGCGTCTCCTCGAGGTACTCGAGGATCGCGACCGACTGAGCGATGGCGACCCGCTCGCCTCCGTCGCCGCCCACGAGGAGCGTCGGCAGCTCGCTCATCGGGTTCAGCGCTCGGTACTCGGCGGTGAACTGCTGACCGCCGTCCATGAGCAGGTGGATCGGCCGGTAGTCGTAGTCGACGCCCTTGAGGTTCAACGCGATCCGGACGCGATACGAGGCGCTCGAGCGGAAGTAGCTGTAGAGCGTGTAGCGCGCGCTCACAGCGCCTCCACCACGCGCTGCCGGATGGTCCCGAAGACCGAGGCCCCGTCGCGCTCGACGGAGATCTCGACGGTGTCGCCGAAGGCCATGAAGGGGGTCTTGAACTCGCCGGTCTCGATCTTCTCGATCATCCGCTTCTCGGCGATGCAGCACGAGCCCTTCGAGCGATCCTCGTTGGACACCGTGCCGCTGCCGAGGATCGTCCCCGCGCCCAGCGGCCGGGTCTTGGCGATGTGCGCGATGAGCTCGAAGAAGGAGAACTGCATCTCCGGGCCGGCGTTGGGGTTGCCGAACCACTCGCCGTTCCAGCGGACGTCGACGTCGACGTGCGCGCGTCCGCCCTGCCAGGCGTCGCCGAGCTCGTCGGGGGTGACGGCGAAGGGCGCGAAGGCCGTCGGGGGCTTGGACTGGTAGAAACCGAAGCTCTTCTTGAGCTCACCGGGGATGAGGTTTCGCAGCGACACGTCGTTGAGGAGCATGACGAGGCGCACATGATCACCGGCCTCTTCGGCGGTGGTCCCGCGGGGGACGTCGCCGGTCACGACGGCCAGCTCGGCCTCGAAGTCGATGCCCCACTCGGTCGTGGGGAAGGCGATGTCCGCGGTGGGCGCGAGCAGCGTGTCCGAGCCGCCCTGGTACACGAGGGGGTCGGTCAGGAAGGACTCGGGCATCTCGGCGCCGCGGGCCCGGCGGACGAGGCGCACGTGGTTCAGGAAGGCCGAGCCGTCGACCCAGTGGTAGGCGCGCGGGAGCGGCGCGAGGAGGCTCGCGTCGGCGACCGCCTGCTCGCCCTCGATGGGACCGGCGTTCAGGGCGTCGTAGCGCGCGTTGAGGGCGGGCGCGACCTCGTCCCAGTCGTCGAGGGCGGCCTGCAGGGTCGGCGCGATCCTGGACGCGTCGACCAGGCGCGTGTTGTCGCGGCTGACGATCGCCAGGCGGCCGTCGCGGGTTCCGTCGTCGAGGGTGGCGAGCTTCATCGGGTCTCCCGGGCTGGTCGGCGGGTCTCCGCGGGCCGCGCTCCGAGGCGGCCGACGGCCGAGGGACGGCGACGACGTCGCGCGTCCTCCGGGCCGTGGCTCTTAATGGATCCGCGGGCCTTCTTCAAGGCGCAGACGGGCGTCACCGCGGCGCGACGGCCCGGCGCTTGACGTCGATCGCGGGCGCTGGTGCGATGCCTCGGGTGAAACGCGCGGCGCTCATCGTGACGCTCGCGGCGGGGCTGGCGTTCGACGCGCCGAGCCGCGGCGAGACGCCCCCGGATCCCGGGTCCTCCGGGATCTCGCGGACCCCCGACGGGCGCGCGGTGATTCACCGCCGGGTCCCCGAGGAGAACGGCGGCGCCGGCGTGAGCGCGCCGGTCTTCGTGTACGATCCCGTGGGCGGCGGCACCCTCCCGCAGGAGTTCCACCGCGACGGTCAAGCCATGCCGCGCCCGGACACCGCGTCGGACGCGTCCCCGGGCGAGGCGGTCTATTCCCCCGACGGGGTGGCCGAGGCGAGCCCCGAGGGCTTCGGGGCGTCCGCGGGCGGCGTCGACCCGAGCCTCCCGCCGACCCCGGGCGCGCCGGGCGAGGCGACCGACCCCGGGCTCCCTCCCGTCCCCGGCCCCGACGGCTCGCCGCCCACCCCGGCGCCGAGCTTCGAGGACCCGCGCCTCGGCCTCGGCGACATCGCGCGACCCGACCGCGTCACCACCGGGGAGGAGCGGCTCGACTACCGGACCGTGTTCGACCCGTCGGTCGTCCCGTTCAAGCGCAACCGCGCCCTCGATCAGGTCGACGTCGACTACGCCCTCAAGGTCGAGCGGGGCGGCTTCAAGCGCCTGACCCCGATCGGAAACCGCCTCGACCCCGACCGCGAGGCCTTCTGGGGCTCGGTCCTCGTCGACGCGCGGGCGGGGCAGCGCGTGCCCCTGCCGAGCGTGAGCCCCGAGAGCCAGATCCTGTCCTACGAGGCCACGCCGCCCATCACGCTCGTGTTCGAGAAGGACCGCGCGGACAACTACTACGTCACGCCGTCGGCCTCGGGGCGCGTGCGCGTCGTCTTCGTCATGGACGCCCCGACCGGCTACTTCGGCCGACAGCTCCCGACCGGGCTCACGACCCGCGACGTGCCGGCGGCGCTGCGCCCCCACCCGCCGGCGGCCATCGCGCGAGAGGCCGTCGCCGTCGCCCGCGAGGCCGGCGTCGACCCGGCGGCCTCGTACGACGTGCTGCTGAACACGCTCGTCGCCTATTATCGTGGCTTCGAGCCCGGCGAGCCGCCCCCGTCCCAGGCGTCCATCTATCGCGACCTCGCCCTCGGCCGGCGCGGCGTGTGCCGTCATCGCGGATACGCCTTCGTGGTGACCGCGCACGGCCTCGGGATCCCGGCGCGCTACGTCTTCAACGAGGCCCACGTCTTCGTCGAGGTGTACGTCCCCGGGCCACGGGCCGGCTGGCTCCGCGTGGACCTCGGCGGCGGCGCGGAGGAGCTCTTCGTCCACGGCTCGGACGGCAAGGTCCTCCACAAGCCCCGGGTCCGAGACCCCTTCGACCGGCCCGAGAGCTACGCCCGCGCCGAGTCCGCGGGCCACACCGCCGGCGCGACCCGGGTCGAGGGCCTGCCGCCCGCGAGCCGACGCGACTTCGCCTCCGCCGGCGGCTCGGTGGACCCCGACGCCCTGCCCGAGGCCATCCGGGCGATGCTGAGTGAGAACATCCCCCGCGCGGCGCCACCGCCGCCAGGGGTCATCCGGGCGACGACGCGAACGACGATGAGCTTCGAGCAGGCCTACGTCTACCGCGGCGACGCGATGATCGTCAGCGGCCAGGTCGCCGACGCGAGCGGCGCCCCCGTGGCGGCCGGGAGCGTTCAGATCCTGCTCCTCTACGGCCGCCAGGGCCGCGCGGTCGCGCTCCTCGGGACGGCGTTGGTCGACGCCGACGGCCGCTACCGGGCCGAGGTGCGCATCCCCGACAACCAGCCGCCGGGCGACTACGACATCGTCGCCGAGTACATGGGGTCCGCCCTGCACGCCCCGTCGGTGAGCCCCTGAGACGGTGATCAGCACGGGCGCTCGCGGCTGACGCGGCTCGAACCTTGCCGTCGCGCGCTCCGGTGACTATCTCGCCTGCTCCGGCGGAGACGACGTGCCCGTCGACCACCCAGCGAGATCCAGCGGAGCAGCCCCATGTCGAAGTTGAAGCGTGCCCTCGAGAAGCGGGTCACCGGCCTCACCAACCTGATCGCCGACGACAAGCGCCGCGCCGGCGCGCTCGCCGTCGGCGGGATGGCCGCCCTCGCGGCGGGCTTCAAGGGCCCGGGCCTGGCGATGTTCGTCAAGGGCGCCCGCGAGATCGAGGAGCGGTGGCGCGCGGACAACCAGTTCTCCGGGAGCTTCTCCGAGCGCTGGGCTCGCGCCCTCGAGTTCTACGAGCAGGAGCACCAGGACCCGACGAACCGCGCGCTCCACATGGTCGGCATCCCGATGATCGTCGGCGGCGCCCTGGGGCTCCTCGCCTCGCCCTCGTTCACCCCGCCGTGGGCCGCCTCCGCGGCGCTCTTCGGGGCCGGCTGGGCGCTGAACATCCTCGGCCACGCCCGCTACGAGAAGAACGAGCCCGCCTTCTTCGACGACCCGCTGAGCTTCATCGCCGGACCAGTGTGGGACGTGAAGAACCTCGTCGCCGGCAAGACGGCCAGACACCGAGCGGTCGCCGCCGCGTAGGGCGAGTCTCGACCGCCCATCGCCCGCAATCGCTCGGCCCGCGGTCGTCTCGACCCCTCGGCCCGTGGTCGTCTCGACCGCCCATCATCCGCGATCGCTCAGCCCGCGGTCGTCTCGACCGCTCGGTCCGCGGTCATGAGCGACAGCCGCTGTTACCCGTCAGTCACCGAGGCCGAGGAGCTCCCGGGTGGCCTGGCCGAGGACGAGCGCGGCGTCACCGTCGGTCCTCGGGGACAGCGTGACGAGGCCCTCGACGACGACGATGAGCGAGGCCAGCGCTGCCTGCGCGGCCTCCCAGTCGTCATGGCCCGGCAGCACCAGCGCGATGGCGTGGGACACCCGGAGCTCGGGGCCCCGTTCGCCGAGCAGCCCCGTCGTGCGCTCGACCGCGCTCGCGCCGTGCCACGGCAGGAGCGCGAGCTGAAGGACGAGGTAGTCCGCCTCGCTCAGCCGGTATCGCCGCGCGACCGCGTGCGCAGGGTAGGCGACGCCGCGCCCCTCGAGCTCGTGGAGCACGGGAGCGAGGCGCGCGTCGACGTCTTCGAGCGCGGCCTCGGCGCCGGGCTCGCGACCGAGCCGACAGAGCGCCAGGGTCCGCTCACCCTCGAGCTGGAACACCGCCCGCAGCAGCGTCCCGGTGTCGGCGCTCATCGTGTGGCTACTCGTCGTGGAGCTGCTGGGCGAGGTAGTTCTGCGCGCCGAGCTGATCGATGAGCTCGAGCTGCGCCTCGAGCCAGTCGGCGTGCTCCTCCTCGCTGACGAGGATCTCCTCGAGGAGGTGGCGCGTCCCGTTGTCGCCCGAGTCGCGGCAGGTGGCGATGCCGGCGTTGAGGCGCGGGATGGCCTCCTGCTCGAGGGCGAGATCGACGGCGAGCTGCTCGGGGACGGTCTCGCCGATGTTGATCTTTCCGAGGCGCTGCATGTTCGGAACGCCGCCCAGATAGAGGATCCGATCGATCAGCTGATCGGCGTGCTTCATCTCGTCGATGCTCTCGTGCCGGATCTTGTGAGCGAGCCGCGCGTAGCCCCAGTTCTCGCACATCTTGGCGTGGCAGAAGTACTGGTTGATGGCGGTGAGCTCGGCGGTCAGCACCTCGTTGAGGAGGGTGATGATGGCCTTGTCGGGGGGAGTCTTCGGCATGATGGGCCTCCGGCGTTCGTGCGCACGGCGGGCGTCCTACGCCGCGCGATCTCGTCGCGACCCCGGGCTGGTGGTCGCTCTCGGAGCGCGAGGATACACCGCCGCCCCCCTCGCACGAAAGCCCGTATCGGCCCCGATCGGCCGCCGCACGACTTCGCAGCGCACCGCCGAGGCGCGCCGAGCTTCAGGTCGTCGGGAGCCCGTTGTCCGCAGGCGCCGGTAGCTGCTCGTCGCTCCGCGCGGCGACGCGCTCGCGCAGCATCCCCTTCAGGTGTTGGCGACAGCGCCCGCAGTCGGTCCCGGCCCGACAGCTCTGGCCGAGGGAGTCCAGCGAGTCCGCGCCACGCTGAATCGCGGCCCTGATCTCACGGTCCGACACGCCTTCGCACACGCACACGATCATGTTCACGCTCCGAGGGTCCGTTCCGTACCCGTCAATACTGATAATCATTCTCAAGAGACGGGACAAGCACGAGGAACCTAAAAAAGATCGAAGGTCGCGCCCCCGGCCCACGACGGGCGGTTACGCAGACGCGGGGGTCACGCTCGCCCGCCGCCGTTCCGCCAACCGGCCCCAGCGCCGGATCGCCGGGCGAGGTCCACCCCGCGCTCCCCCCGGTGGCGCGGCCGCGGTGGGCGCCGCGCGCCCGGCTGCGGTGGACGATCCGCCCCGGCTCTGCTAATCCGCGAGTCGAATCACGCCCCGTGACGCTGCACGGCGGCCCTCCTCTCCCTAGGAGACGAACCATGACGAAGCCCATCCGCGTTGCCGTGACCGGTGCTGCCGGCCAGATCGGCTACAGCCTCCTCTTCCCGATCGCCGCCGGCGAGATGCTCGGCCCCGATCAGCCCGTCATCCTGCAGCTCCTCGAGCTGCCGGCCGCGATGAACGCCCTCGCCGGCGTCGCCATGGAGCTCGACGACTGCGCCTTCCCGCTGCTGCACGGCGTCGTGACCTCTGACGACCCGAAGGTCGCCTTCAAGGACGCCGACGTCATCATGCTCGTCGGCGCCCGCCCGCGGACGGCCGGCCAGGAGCGCGCCGACCTGATCAAGGCCAACGGCCCGATCTTCACCGGCACCGGCGAGGCCATCGACGCCGTCGCCGCCGACGGCGCCAAGATCATCGTCGTGGGCAACCCCTGCAACACGAACGCGCTGATCGCGTCGTCTCGGGCCAAGCGCATCCCGCTCGCGAACTACACCGCGATGACGCGCCTCGACCAGAACCGCGCGGTCGGCCAGATCGCCAAGAAGACCGGCGCCACGCCGGGCGACGTGAAGAACGCCTTCGTGTGGGGCAACCACTCGAACACGATGGTGCCCGACTTCAGCCTGGCCACCGTCGGCGGCAAGGGCGAGGGCAAGTCCGTGGGCGACCTCTGCGGCGCCGACTGGCTCGGCGGCGAGTTCGACACCACGGTCCGGACCCGCGGCAAGGCGATCATCGACGCCCGCGGCAAGTCGTCGGCCGCCAGCGCGGCCCACGCCGCCATCGACCACATCCACGACTGGTTCCTCGGGACCGGCGACAACGACTTCGTGTCGATGGCGGTCCCGTCCGACGGCAGCTACGGCATCCCCGAGGGCATCATCTACAGCTTCCCGTGCCGCATCACCGGCCCGTGGCAGTACGAGATCGTCAAGGACCTCGAGGTCAGCGACGAGACCAAGGCCCGGATGCAGGCCTCGGCCGACGAGCTCCTCGCCGAGCGTGAGGCGGTCGCCGACCTCCTCTGAGCGCGCGTCGCGGCGCCATGACGCGCCGCACCAAGCTCCGATCGAGAGCGCCCCGAGCGGCACGATAGCCGCCTCGCGGGCGCTCTCGGCGTTCTTCGAGCCTTGTGCCCCGACGCGCTTGCCCCGACCCATGGTGCTGGCGATACTGGGGCCCGGCTTTCTCGAACCACTCCTCCCCCGACCGATCAGACGAGAGGACTCGACATGCGACGGCTCGCGCTGCCCCTTATGACCGGCCTCGGCCTCACTCTCGCCCTGGCGGCGTGCGGCTCCGACACCTCGGGCCCGAGCTGCGGCGCGGGGACCCACCTCGAGAACGGGACCTGCGTCCCCGACAACACGAGCGACACGTTCACCCCGACGGACACGTTCGACCAGCCGGACTCGACCACGACGACCGACACCGGCGGGACGACGACCGACACGCTGACCAACTTCGACACGTCCGCCGACACCGCCGTCCCGAACGAGTGCACCGAGGAGGAGGCCGGGGTCCGCGACGTCGGCGCCGGCTGCTCGAAGGACTGCCAGTGCCGGCAGGACATCGGGCTGAAGTGTCAGACCTTCGACTACTACCTTTCGGGCTTCTACTTCTGCACCAAGAAGTCGGACGGCACCCTCAGCGACCTCGACGGCCACGTCTCGCTGCTCTTCCCGTCCGCCTGCTACAACGGCACGCCGCAGTCGCAGCGCCCGCCGATCTACCAGCACAAGTGCTCGAGCCTCGACGACTGCAAGGCCCTGTCGGCCCAGTACACCCACTGCGGCACCGACAGCTTCGACTGGATCTCCGGCGGCTCGCACACCCAGTGCCCCCAGGACACCGGCGGCTCGCCCGGTACGCTGCAGACCCAGGCGACGTGCATCATCGATAGCCTCGAGCCCTTCGTCCCGTAGCGAGTCGGATGCTCGGACCGAGAAGAGGAGAAAGGGACGCGCGGCCTCGAGCCGCGCGTCCTTTCTCGTTTCGGCCCGGCGCTCGACGCCCGCTCAGAAGAGCAGGTGGTCCAGGATCTGGCGGGGGCTCGGGTGGTTGCGTTGGACCCAGGCCATCAGCTCGTCGGCCGGGGAGAGCCCGCGCTCGGTGTAGCGGGCGATGGCGTCGAGGTAGCCGACCTCGGTCTCGTGGCCGTCGCGCTCGGCCTGGGCGCTCAGCCCGTAGCGGGCGATGGCGAGGAGCTCGTTAGCGAGGTCGGCGGTCTTGTGGCCGCCGGGGACGCGCGCGTCGAGGGCGTCGCGCGCCACGTCGATGCGGTGCTGCTGCCGCTCGTCGAGCGTCCAGCGCTTGACCAGGTCCCAGGCGGAGTCCAGCGCGGTCTCGTCGTAGAAGAGGCCCTTCCAGAGGGCCGGGATGGCCAGGACCAGCTCCGGGGGGACGCAGTCGGCGGTCCGGACCTCCATGTAGGTCTTGATGCGGACGTCCGGAAACAGCGTCGAGAGGTGGAGCTCCCAGTCCTCCATCGTCGCCTGGTGCCCCTTGTAGCCGTTCTTCCAGAACTCGCTGAACGGGAGCCCCGCGCAGTTGAGGTACTCGCCGTCGCGGACGATGAAGAAGAGCGGCACGTCGAGCGCCCAGCGGACGTATTCCTCGTAGCTCGGCGGGTCGCCCTCGAAGGCGAAGGGCAGGAGCCCCGTCCGGTCGGGGTCGGTGTCGTGCCAGATGCGCGCGCGGAAGCTCTTGTAGCCCGACGCCACCCCGCCCTTGAGCGGCGAGTTGGCGAAGATCCCGGTCACGATGGAGCTCACGCCCAGGGCCATCCGGAGCTTACGCCCCATGTCGGCCTCGTCGGCGTAGTCCAGGTTCGCCTGGACCGTGCAGGTCGCCTGCATCATGTAGCGCGCCAGGTGCCCTCGGGTCGGCAGATACTCGCGCATGATCCCGTAGCGCCGCTTCGGCATCCAGCCGATGGCGTCGAGCTCGTGCACCGGCTGGAGCCCCATCCAGAGCCACCGGACGGGCAGCACGTCGCTGACGTGCGCGAGGTCGGACAGGTGCCGTTCGAGCTCGTCCCGGGTCTCGTGGACGGTCTTCCTGGGCGCGCCGCTCATCTCGACCTGGCCGCCCGGCTCGAGGGCGATCGAGCCGTCCTCGCCGGCGAGGGCGATGACCTCACCGCGGTCGACGAGCGGCTCCCAGCAGCGCCACTCCTCGAGGGCGCCCAGCAGCGCCCGGATCCCCGGGCGGCCATCCTCCGGGCGATAGACCAGCGGCCGCAGCTCGGGCTCGAGATAGGCGAACTTCTCGTGCTCGGTGCCGACGTGGAAGTCCGTCCTGACCCGCTCTCCGCGGCCGTGATGCGCGACGAGCTGCCCGATCTCCCGGATCGGGGTCACGTCCCCTGAGCCCTCGTGACTGCTCATGAACCCTCTGACTGTGCTGACCCGCGCGGGACCGCCGGGCCACTGCCTCGCTGCGCGCCGCCCCCTCCCCGAGCTGGGGAGAGCCGACGTGCGCCCCGCGCGTCTGAGCACCTATGCCACATCGCGCCCGAGGTTTCGCCCCGAACCTTCGCGGTGAGCCTCTCACCGCGGCGCACAGCGTAGACACCGCCGCGCTCCGAGGCGAGGCCGAACACGTTGGCGGCTCCGCCCTCCCCTCACGCGGCCCGCTCGCGCCGTTCGTCACGGCCCTCGCGGGGCGGTCGAGCGCTCGCCGACGACGGCTTGCACGATCGTGGCTCGCGCTCGCAGGAGGCGCGTCGTCGACGCGCCCTGCGGGCTCACTTCTTCTTGGACTTCCGGCTCGCCCGGCGCGAGCGGCGGGTCCGCTTCGGCGCCTCCTCTTCGGGATCCTCCGACTCCGCCTCTTCGTCCGGCATCGCCTGGATCATCGTGGTCGCGTCCTCGGGCTCCGCCTCGGCGGGCTCCGCGGCCTCCTCGGGCGCGGCCTCCTCGTCGGGCATCGCCTGGATCATCGTGGTCGCGTCCTCGGGCTCCGCCTCGGCGGGCTCCGCGGCCTCCTCGGGCGCGGCCTCCTCGTCGGGCATCGCCTGGATCATCGTGGTCGCGTCCTCGGGCTCCGCCTCGGCGGTCTCCGCGGCCTCCTCAGGCGCGGCCTCGTCGGGCACCGCCTGGATCATCGTCGTCGCGTCCTCGGGCTCCGCCTCGGTGAGCTCCGCGGCCTCGTCGGCCACCGGCTCGTCCTCGACGACCACCACCGACGAGCCCTCGCCCGACAGCTCGACACCCAGCTCGCGCGCCTCGTCCTCGTCGAGGAGCTCGGCCGCGTCGACGTCGTCGAGCTCGGCGAGGAGGGCCTCGTCCAGCGCATCGTCGCCGAGCAGATCCGGCTCCACGGCGTCCAACTCGTCGGCGGGCGCCTCGTCCGTCACGCGGATCTCGTCCTCGGCCGCCGGGGCCGCCTCGTCGGTCGCGAGGGCCGCCTCGTCATCGAGGAGCTCACTCACGCTCTCCTCGACAGCGGGCTCGTCGGCCAGCGCGAAGACGTCGTCAGCCCCCGTGTCCCCATCGTCGAGGGCGGCGAAGGGATCATCGCCCAGATCGAAGTCCGCGCTCTCCAGCGCGAAGCCCGCCAGCTCCGCCCCGGCGTCATCCGAGGCCAGCGGGCCACTGTCGAGGCTCACGTCCGCCGCCGCCAGCTCCGCGAGGTCCGCGAGCGGCTCGCCGGTGTCGAGCACGTCGCCCCCCAGCTCGTCGGCCACCGCCGCCGCCTCGGCCGCGGCCGCCGCGCGCTCCAGCGAGGCCCGGTAGTGCTCGGCGAAGAGCGACAGGACCCCCTCGCGGCTCGGCAGCTCGCCGTGCTCCACCAGCAGTCCGATCTCGACGGGCGGGATGATCTCCATGGGTTCCCTCGACAGGTGTTTCTGTGCGCGCGCTCGCGCGTTGCTGCCTCGACGCAGCGCGTCGGAGCCTATCAGATCCGGACCGGCGGGTGCTGCTCGATCCAGCTGGCGATCAGCACACGGTCGGCCTCGGACAGGTTCAGGAGCTCGACGCCCATCCCGGGCGGCCCCCCGGACTCGCCGCGCTGACGCCGCCAGCCGACGATCCCGGTCGCCTCGAGCTGACCGTCACCGAGCCCGATCCGGACCCGCACCTCGCGGCCGACCTTCAGCAGGTTCGGCGTGGCGATGAAGATGCCCGGCAGGTCGTCGGGACCGTCGTCGCGATAGGTGAAGAAGTGGTTCTGCTCGCCGTCGGCGAGCTGCGCCTCGAGGGTGATGCGGAACTGGTTCGTCCGCGCCCGCGCTCGGCCCTTCCGACGGCGTGTGACCGCGTCCTCGGACCGGGAACCCGGCCCCTCGGCGCGCTTCGGGGCGTCGCTCGCGACGTCCCCTCCCACCACCTCGAGCTTCTCGCGCCCGATGTCGTCGGACTCGCTCGTGTGCTGGTTGTGACGCACGGACGCCGCGTCCTGCGCGGCCTCCACCTCGGGCGCGGGCCCCTCGTCGGCGGGCGCGGGGTCGTCGTCCTCGTCCTCGTCCTCGTCGTCGTCGCCCTGGAGCGAGGCCGACGAGGTGATGAGCTCCCGGAGCGCCTCGGAGATCTCGCGCTCGCGGCTCAGGAGACGCTGCTCGACGTCGGCGGTCGCCCCCTCGGCCTTGTCGATGGCCTCGTAACGGGAGGCGATGAGGGCCTCGCGCTCCTCGACCAGGGCGGTCCGGACCTCGAGCAGCTCGCGGCGCCGCTCGATCATGACGCTCCGCTGGTCGTCGAGGCCCACGCCGACGTTCGGGGTGCCGCCGCCCTCGGCGCCGCCGCTCAGGCGCTCGTTGACGAGCAGGCTCGCCTCCGGACCGATGGCCTCGGCGCGGCGCCGCAGGTTCGCCTCCTGCTCCTCGACGTAGCTCACCAGGTTCAGGAGCGTCTTGTTGCGCTTCTTGAAGGCGCGCTCGGACTGGATGACCCCGTTCTCCTGCTCCTGGAGGGTGGCCTCCCACTCGGCGAGGCCCCGCTCACGCTCGAACAGGGCCTGCTCTTCGATCTGCAACGCTTCCTTGTCCGCCATGGTCTCGCCCCTTTTCCTTCCGACTGTCCGACGTTGTCCGGCTCTTCCCGATGCCCTGGCGCGCGACGCTAGCGCATCCCAGACAGCTGCTGTTCACGGCGCTCGAGGAGCGGGTGGCGACCGTGACGGTTGAAGAGCTCCTGCAGGAGCCCCGCCGCCTCGCCCACGAGGCCGTTGTTGATGTAGAAGTCGAGCTCGCGCAGGTCCTCCTGCAGCGCGCTCGGCGCCGGGCCCGTCGTGGCGCCCGGGACGGCCAGGGAGAGCGCCGACTCCTCGAGGTGCTCGCGCACGTCGTCGGGGATGAAGGCGTCGTCCACGATCGTGTTCTCGGCGCCGCCGCCGAAGCCGATCTCGTCCTCGTCGTCGAAGTCGAAGTCGAAGTCGTCGAAGTCGTCCGCCGGGTCGGCCGTCGTGGGCCGCCCCCGCCGCGACGTCGCCGGCCGCGCGCGGCTCGACTCCGGCGCGAACTCGAGGGTCTGCCCCTCGGCCTCCGTGCCGGTCTCGCCGAGGGCGTCGCGCGCGCTCTTGTCGTTCGGGTCGAGCATCAGGATGCGCGTGTAGCACTCGTCCCGCTCGTGGATGAGCCCGCTCTCGTCGTAGATGCGCGCCATCTCCTTGAGGACGGCGACCGACTTGTGGACCTGGCCGAGCTGGTTGAAGGCCTCGGCGAGGAGGCCGAGGATCTCCAGGTCCCGAGGCTTGGCCTCGAAGGCCATCTTGAGCTTCGCCAGCGCCCGCTGGGGCTCCTCCTGCGCGATGTACGAGGCCGCCAGGGTCCGGGCGACGTCGAAGTCGTCGGGCTTGTGCCACAGGAGCCGCTCGGCGACGATCTGGAAGTCGCTCTCGGCCGCACGCTCGTCGAGCGCCGAGGCGACCTTGCGCAGCTCGTCGACGGCCTGGTCGCGGAGGCCGAGGGCGCTGTAGCCCTCGGCGAGGCGCAGGCGATCGGCGAGGTTGTCGGGATCGAGCTCGAGCATCGCCGCGGTCACGTCGAGCCGCGCGCGGGCCGCGTCGGCGCCGGTCGCGCAGTCGAGCGCCGTCTGGAAGCGGGAGGCCGCCTCGCCGTAGAGCCCCTGCTCCGCGTAGAGCCGCCCGAGGGCGGCGTGCGCCCCACGGTTCTTCGGGTCGAGCTGCGTCGCCCGCAGGTAGACCGCGAGCGCCTTGAGCCCGAAGTTGTGCTTCTCGTAGTGCTCGGCCGCCTCGAGGTACACGGTCACGGCGCGCTTCGGCTCGTTCCCGCGCTCGTAGAGGTCGGCGAGCTCGAGGCGCGCGCGCATGTCCCCCTTGTCATCGACGACGAGGCGCTCGACCTCCGCGATGGCCTTCTTGACCTGGCCGCGCTTGAGGTGGCGCTGGGCCGAGGCGACGAGCTTCTCTTTGTCCACCGCGGTGATCGGCATGTCTCCAGCCGTGACAGGGCCCGGTCGGCCGGGCGCGAAGGTCGCGTTACATTAGCAGGAGCCCGGGTGGCGCGCTACCGGCCACGGAACACGCGAGGAGCGCCTGGAGCGGCGCTGGCTCGCCCGCGGTCAGTCTGCCCCGCGCAGGTGGCCGACCAGCGCCCGGAGGCCCAGGAGATAGCTGTGTTTCTGGAAGCCCATGACGCGGCCGAGGACGATGTCGGCGATGAGGGACTCGTGGCGAAAGGCCTCGCGGGCGTGCACGTTCGACAGGTGCACCTCCACGGTCGGGAGCCCCACCGCCACGAGGGCGTCCCGGATCGCGACCGACGTGTGGGTGTAGGCCGCCGGGTTGATGAGGATGCCGTCGATGCCGTCGATGGACGTCCGCTGGATCGCGTCGACCAGCTCGCCCTCGCCGTTGTGCTGGCAGCTCACCAGCTCGCAGCCGAGCTCGTTCGCCAGGACGGCGAGCCGCTGGTCGATGTGGCCGAGGCTGGCGCTGCCGTAGATGCCCGGCTCGCGCTGCCCGAGCATGTTCAGGTTGGGGCCGTGGATCACGGCGATCTTGAGCGAGGGGGTCGGCGGCATGGGGGCTCCGTCGCGGCGGGGGACAGGGCGCGCCGGCGCGCCCGGGACGGCTCAGCGGTGGCGGCGTGACTGCACGCGGCGCAGCAGCGCCCGGAGGCGCTCGACCCGGACGTCGCTCCGGGCCTCACCCTCCGCGGCGGACAGCTCGCCCTCGAGCTCGGCGAGGCGGCGCTCGAGGGTGACCTCGCCCGGGCTCCGCTCGAGGAGCTGCCGATAGATGTCGGCGGCCTCGGCGAGGTGGCCCTGGCGGGCGTAGATCTCGGCCAGGGTGCGCGTGATCATCGCGATCGGGGCTCCGGCGTTCGGGGCGACTCGGGGGCGGACAGGAGTCGCGCCACCTCGGCCCACGATAGCCGTCGCAGCGCCGCCGCGCCAACGCGTTCGAGGACGACGAAGCGCACACCGCCGGCGTCGGCCTTCTTGTCCCCCCGGGCGGCGTCGATGAGCTCGTCGAGGCTCGGGAGCCCGTCGGCGTCCGGGTCGGACGGGAGGCCCAGGGCGTCGAGGGCCGCGACGACGCTCTGCTCGACGCCGACCGACGCGGCGCCGAGGCGCTCGGAGAGGCGAGCGGCGAGCACCATGCCGAGGCCGACCGCCTCGCCATGGGTCAGCGCGCCGTAACCGAGCAGGAGCTCGAAGGCGTGCCCGAAGGTGTGGCCGAAGTTCAGGAGCGCGCGGCGCCCGTGGTCGCGCTCGTCGGCGGCCACGACGGCGGCCTTGATGGCGCAACAGGCGCGAACGAGGGCCCCGGTGGCCGCCGGCTCGAGGGAGCGGAGCTGGGCGGCCTGGGCGACCACGGTGTCGAGGAGCGCCGCGTCGGCGATGAGCGCGTGCTTGAGGGCCTCGGCGAGGCCGCAGCGGACCTCCCTGGCGTCGAGGGTCCGGAGCACCGTGGCGCTGCTGACGACGGCCCGCGGCTGCCAGAAGGCGCCGATGAGGTTCTTGCCGTGGGCGTGGTTGACGCCCGTCTTGCCGCCGACGGCGCTGTCGACCTGGGCGAGGAGGCTGGTCGGGACCTGAACGAAAGCGACCCCGCGGTGGAGGATGGCGGCGGCGAACCCCGTGATGTCCCCGACGACCCCACCGCCGAGGGCGACGAGGACGTCGCCTCGCAGGAGCCCACGAGACAGCGCCGCGTCCACGACGGCGGCCACGGTGTCGAGGCGCTTGCTGGCCTCGCCCGCGGGGACCTCGAAGGACGAGACGTCGAGCCCGGCCGCGGTCAGCGCGCCGAGGACCCCGTCGAGGTAGAGCGGGCCCACGTTCGAGTCGGTCACGACGAGGGCGCGAGAGGCGCTCGGGACGCGGTCGCGCACGAGGTCCGCGGCCGTCGCGCCGGGCGGGCCGTCGACGAGCAGGATCGGGTAGGCGCGGTCGCCGAGGGCGACGTCGAGGCGGTCGAGGATCACGGCCATGGCGTCTCCGGGGGGAGCTGGCGGGCGATCGCCGCGACGACCACGTCCGGGGGCAGCGCGGCGTCGACGACGAGGGTGGCGCGGCGGTAATGGGGTGCGCGCTCGGCGCGCTGCTCGGCCATGAAGCGGACGGCGGCGGCCTCGTCCTTGCCGGCGAGCAGCGGGCGCCCCCCAGCGGCGCGCGCGCGAGCGGCGAGGACGTCGGGCGCGGCGTCGAGCCAGACCGCCGGGCCGGCCGCGAGGATGGCGTCCATGGCGCCGGGCTGGCACGGGGCGCCGCCGCCGGTCGCGAGGACGACGCCGTCACCCGCGAGGAGCTCGGAGAGCAGCGTCCGCTCGCGGGCGCGGAAGGCCGCTTCGCCGTCGCTGGCGAAGATCTCGGGGATCGTGCGTCCGGCCCGGGCGACGATGGCGTCGTCGAGGTCGATCGCCCGGAAGCCGAGCTCGGCCCAGCGGGCCTCGAGCAGCCGGGCGACGGTCGACTTCCCGGCGCCCATCTGACCGACGAGGGTGACGACGCGCATCAGCCGCCCCTCAGGGCGCTCAGGAAGACCGAGCGGATCTCGTCGCGAAACAAGAGGAACTCCACGGCGGCGAGGGCGAGGAAGGGCCCGAAGGGCACGGCCAGACGCCGGAAGGGTACCTCTTCCCCTGCGGCGGGGGGAGCCGGCGGCGGTTCCGGGGGCGCGTCGCTCGGGATGTCCATGGGGTCGGGGGGCAGCTCGGCGACGGCGAAGCTCCGACGGAAGGCGACCGCCGCGAGGAGGCCCTGCACGCTCGCCGCGAGGAGCACGAAGGGGAGCGCCTGCCAGCCGAGCCAGCCGCCGATGAGGGCGAGGAGCTTCCAGTCCCCGCCGCCCATCCCTTCGCGGCGGAGGACGATCGCGTAGACCACGATGATGAGCAGGATGATTGCGGCGCCCGCGCCCGCCCCGATCAGCGCGTCGGTGACGCTGATCCCGGTCGCGCGCCCCGCGGCGTAGGCGGTCAGCGGGCCGAGGGCGAGCGGCCCGAGGGTCAGGCCGTCGGGGAGGATGAACCAGTCGAGGTCGATGAAGGTCGCGGCGACCAGCGCCGCGACGAAGGTCAGGTAGAGGGCGAAGGGCACCAGCACGTCGAGGGCGAAGCGGCCCAGGGCGACCCGGGCCGCGTCGGGGAAGCCCCCGGCGAAGTCGACGAAGAGCGCGAGCGCGAGGAGCCCCATCGCCAGCTCGATGAGCGGGTAGCGCACCGAGATCGGGACCCCGCAGCTCGCGCAGCGCCCGCGGAGCAGGAGCCACCCGAAGATCGGCACGTTGTGACGGAGGCGGATCGGGGTCTCGCAGCCGGGGCAGCGGCTCGCCGGTCGCACGATCGAGGCGCCGAGGGGCACCCGATAGATGACGACGTTGAGGAAGCTCCCGACGGAGGCTCCCAGGGCGAACACCAGGCCGAGGAGGAGGACCCCCATCACGCGCTCAGCGGACCTGGAAGTCGCCGATCCCGAGTCGGTTCTGGCCGTCGTGGCGGGCGCGGGCCTTGTCCCAGCTCTTCACCTCGAGCCGCGAGTCCGGGCCCGGGAGGTAGAAGCCGAGCCAGATCGTGTACTCGCCGGGGCTGACCGTGCCGATCTCGAGCTCGTAGGTGTCGGCGACGATGTCGCCCGGCAGCCAGTGATCCGTCCGGAAGCAGCCCATGCAGTTCTTGTTCTTCTCGTCCTCGGTGATGAGGTTGAGCGGCCAGTGGTCACCGTGGATGCGCTCGCCGCCGCCGCCGGCCTGATCGACGTGCATGAAGATCTTGTACGACTTGCGGATGGGCTTGAGCGCCTTGAAGTAGACCGTGATCGTGTAGCTCTCGCCGGGGGAGGCGACCGGCTCGTCCAGCTTGTAGCCAACGACCTGGATCTCGTCGTCGAAGATGCCCCAGACGCGCTCGACGCGCTTGTCGGTCAGGGCGTCGAAGGACTCCTGGGTGTAGGTGTGATTGGCGATGCGGTTCTCCTGCGGCTCGCCCTCCTCGAGCCAGCTCGACGCGAGCAGCACGCGGTAGGAGCTGCCGTCGAGGACGGAGATGTGGCGGCCGCCGGAGATGCGCCGGTAGGCGTAGTTCAGCTCGGACAGCGAGTCGGCCGGCAGGAGCATCCCGCGGCGCTCGCGGGTCTCGGCGGTAGCGCGGTGGTCGGCCATCTGTGGCGCGTCGATGGCGTAGTAACGCCGCGAAGGCGTGCTGGCGTTGAAGGTCAGGCGCCCGCGCCCGCTGGCGGTCACGGTCGTCGCGTCGTTGGCGGTGATCTCCCAGCTGCGGCCGTCCACGTCGACGAGCTTGCGCCCGATGAGGGCGCCCGGGGTCCAGCGCTGGGTGGCGTCGGTGAGCGTGGCCTCGGTGGTCGCCGTGGCGAACCCGCGGATGACCTGGCGGTCGCGGCGGCCGTCGCGGTCGGCGTCGTTGGACGGGCTCCAGCCGGGGAGGATCACCGGCTGGCTGCCGTTGACGCTGTCGATGACGGCGACCTGGTCGTGGGCGCCGAGGAGGACCTCGAGGGCCGTCTGACGATCGCGGATCTCGGGCAGACCCGCAGTGTAGAAGTTCGAGTCACGGCGCCCGGCGGCGCCGAGGGAGCCGTGCTTGAACAGGGTCAGCGGCTGGTCGGCGGCCTCGCCGGCGGCGAGACGCCAGCTGTCGATGACGTGCTTCTGGGAGACGTTGGCCGCGATGCCGGAGTGGAAGCCGAAGATGAGGCCGGCGGCGACGAGCAGGGAGACGACCGCCATCCCGGCCACGGCGATCGGGCCGCGCTCGAGCTTGAGCGCGTGGCGCGCGAGGGGGGCGAGGTCGTCGTGGAACCGGCGGTTGACGAGCAGCACTGCGATGAAGAACAGCGCCGCGTCGGCCACGAGGCCGAAGAGCTTGGTGAAGAGATCGCCGCCGGGGATGAAGAGGCGGCTGACGACGCTGCTCTCCTGGCCGGTGAAGAGGATCTGCTCGACCCAGCCGTAGCGATCGAGGAGCGGGACGTCGATGGCGAGGAAGAGGACGGCCAGCAGGAGCCCGGCGCCGAGGGCGAACCGCTCGGGGCGGACGAGGAGCTGGGAGAGCGCCGCGGGCATGGCGAGGAGCCAGCCGAAGGCGATGACGAGCATCACCCAGCCCTCGCGCCAGTTGGCGTCGCGGACGAGGCGCGTCACGAAGAGCAGGGCGACGAGCCCCACGACGACGGTGGCGACCTGGACGCGGTCGCCGTCGGTCGCGCGCCAGATCATGTAGCCGAAGACGGCCACCGCGAGGTAGCCGGCGAGGCTGGCCGGGCCGAGCAGCGTATCGCCCCAATAGTCGGCGGGGTAGACGACGCTGAGGGCGAGGACGACGGCGAGGATGAGCCAGGTCGCGGCGGCGAGGCCGTAGAAGACCCGCTGGCCCATGCGCGAGCCCATGACCCCGCCCGTCACCTTGCCGATCTCGCGGCCGACCACGGGGAGGATCCACTTGAAGAGGATGGTCAGAGCCAGGACGGTGACCGTGAGCACGCCGATGAGGACCATCGGCTCGCGCATGCTCGCGATCGTGTTGAGGAAGGCCTTCTGACCCTCGCCCATGGCGGCGAGGTGGGCCTGACCGGCGGCGACGCGATGCCCTTCGCCGACGATCCCGAGCCAGCAGGCCGGGGCGACGAAGAGGATGGCGCCGAGGCCGATCGCGAAGGGGCGCTCGCGGCGGAAGAAGATGAGCATCCGGCGGAGGAAACTGATGAAGCGGCCGATGTACATCGCGGCGAAGGCGAAGGCGACGAAGCCCAGAAAGCGCAGCACCCTCCCGAGGTGCAGCTCCTCGGGCCAGCGGAGCTCGCCCTTCTTGGCGAAGGGGGGATCGACGGTGAGATAGGCGACGACGCCGTCGGGGTTGCCCTTCGTCTCGCGGTAGATGAGGAACGCCATGATGAAGAGCGCCATGGCGGCGAAGAAGCTGCGGGCGCCCTTGGCGGTGAGCTGCTCGAGGAGCAGGGCGACGGCGATGGCGGCGGCGGGGACGGCGGGCCAGATGAGCTGGTTGTACGACTTCAGCGTCACCATCATGAGGACGGTCGGGACGACGAACCACATGCCGACGATGAGCAGTGCCGAGTCGCGCTTCTTGACGGCGTGGAAGAGCGCCGCGCCCAGGGCGATGACGGCGAGCGGCGCCCACGGGTAGAGGCCGAAGCCGATCTCGCGGAGGGCGAGGTCGAAGTTACGGGCGTGAACCGTCGGGCCCTCGCTGAAGAGCGGCAGGGTGAAGCGGAACTGACCGGCGAAGCCGTCGGGCGAGGAGTTGAGCACCCAGAGGGCGAGGAGGCCGGTGAGCGCGCCGAAGACGATCGCGGGGAGCCAGCGGGACGGGCGGGTGGCGCCCTCGACGAGCGGGGTCGCGGCGGCGAGGACGGTGAAGAGGAGCGGCCCGTAGAGGCCCTTCGACAGGAACCCGACGAGGAATCCCACGCCGAGATAGGCCCAGATGACGCGGCGGGAGGTCCCGCGCTCGGCGAGGAGGAGGCCCGAGGCGACGAGGGTGAGGGCGAGGATGGCGGACGGCTCGCCGGCGGCGCTCCGGGCCTGGCCGAAGAAGAGCGGCGTCGTGAGCAGCACGAGACCGGCGAAGACGGCGACCCGCGAGCCCCAGAGGGTGCGGGCGGTCAGCATCAGGATCCAGAGCGTCAGGAGCCCCAGGATCGCCGACGGGAGGCGGGTGGAGAGCTCGGTCGGGCCGAACGCCTTGTACGTGGCGGTGCGGAGCCAGGTCTCGAGGGGCGGCAGCGCGAGGGTGTCGCCCCGATCCTTGAAGGTGACGATGGAGGCGTGGCTGGAGGCGGCGGCGGACAGGGCCTGCTCGAGCCCCTCGAGGTCGTCGGCGGGCAGGATCGACAGGCGCGGCTCCGGGGGCGTCTCGGAGGCGATGCGCTGGAGGATCTGATCGGTCTGGCGCTTGGCCTCCTCGGTCTCGGTGGCGAAGGCCAGGCCGAAGCGGGAGGTCGTGCGGCGCCAGACGTCACGGACGCGCTCGACGGCGAGCCGGCTCTGGAGCTCCTCGCGGGTGACGCCGGCGCGCTCGAGGAGGATGACGCGGCCGTTCGGGACGTAGCCGAGGGCGGCGTTGACCTTCTCGGCGGCGGTCCGCCAGGCGGCGGGGTCGTCCGGGTCGTCGAGCATGAGCGCGACGTCGAGCACGACGGCGGCGACGACCTGGCGGCGCGCGTCGTCGAGGGTCGCCTGGACGGCGGCGCTCGACGAGCGGCGCGAGCGGCCGTCGTCGAGGTCCGCGACGTGCAGGACGACGCCGGCCCGCTGCGCGGTCGCCCGGAGGGTGCGCGGGTACTCGGGGGAGCGCTTCGAGATCGCGGCGAAGGCCTGCGGAGGGTCGGCGATGTCTCGCGCGAGATCTGCGCGATCCATCTCCCACGGCTCCCAGAGCCCCGTCGACCCCAGGCCGACGAACAGGAGGACGAAGCCGATTCCCAGGACGGCCGCGATCCCCCAACGTTCGATGAGCGCGTTTAGGCGCGCCATGTCACCTCTGCTCGGCGATGGCGCCGTTGTCGAGACGCCCGGAACCCCGGTCTTTTAGGCGCTCGGGGACGTTCCCGCAAGTACGTCGTTGTCGCCGGCGCCGCGGGCGGGGGGCGGCGGAGCGGCGCGGCCTGGGGTCCGCGGGCCTCGGTGCCGGGGTCCGGGGGCCCCGGCGCCATGTCGCCGCGAGTACGAATTACTAGCGATTTGCTAGCGATTTTACTAGCGATTGCGCCTGGCACACATCTTGAGTGGGCGAAGCCCACCCTGGGCGGGGGATCCGATCGTCGCGGGCGGCTCCCCTCGACTGTTCCTGCCCCTCGACACGCGGGAACTGGTTGACCTCGACGCGCGGCTCCGCCGGGGCCACGCGCGGCTCCGGCAGGACCTCGCCCCATGGCGCGTGCGCGTCCCGGCGCCCGGCTCACCCGCAGCTTGCCTGCCGGGTCCCGGGTGCGTATGAGACGCGGCATGTCGGACCCCACCCTCGAGCGCCCCACCCTCCCCCCCTCCCACGATCTCGCCGAGCTGGCCGGCCGCCGCCGCTTCCCGGCCGAGCTTCGGAACGCCGGAGGCATGAAGAAGCTCGATCACCTGCTCGAGCTCGCGACGACCTCGGACTTCGTCCGTGAGCTCGCGACCGAGGAGCTCTTCCTGCTCATCCACGACATCGGCAAGCAGGACGCCTACCCCCTCCTCGCCCACGCCAGCGAGGAGCAGCTGGCCGGACTCGTCGACCTCGACGCCTGGCAGAAGGACCGCCTGGTCCTGTCGCGCTGGATCGAGTGGCTCGATCTCGCCCTCGCGGTCGACACCGACACCGCGCTCCGCTTCGTCAACGCCCAGGACGAAGAGACCCTCGAGTGGCTCTTCATCAACGACGTGACCATCCACGGCCGCGACCTCGAGCCGTCGGACGTCCCGGACGAGCTGCAGTGCTACGCGTCCCCCGATGGGCTCTATTGGGTGACCGTCCATCAGGAGCACGACCTCGCCGACCGCATCCCGCAGATCATGAAGCTCATGTGGGCGGCGGATATCGACCGCGCGCGCCTCATCTTCGAGCAGGCGCGCTTCGATCTGCCGTCCTCGGTCGAGGAGTACATGCTGAAGTTCCGGAGCGGCCGGATCCGGGACCTGGGCTTCGAGCCGGCGAGCGACGCCCCGGCGGTCTTCACGCGCCTCGACGCCAGGGCGCTGCGGACCGAGGTCCGCTCGCAGCTCGAAGAGCGGCCGCGCGTCCACAGCGTCGAGGTGGGCGCGGTCATCGAGGACCTGGTGCTCCGCGGCGTTCGCCCCCCGACGCTCCTCGGCGAGGCCCTGTCCGGCCTCGACGAGGCCGGCCGCGAGGCCTTCGGCGAGGCCTTCACCTTCCTGGTCAACCGGGTCTTCATGGCGATGACCGGCGACACGAGCCGGGTCGACGACCTGCCGGCCGCCGCCCGCCACGCGGCCGCCGGCGTCAACCTCGGCCTCGCCTACCTCGCCGACGAGGATCCCGAGACCGGGACCCGCGTCCTCGAGCGGGTGTGGCCGGTCGAGCTCTTCCAGACCGGCCACAGCCTGGTCTTCGAGCTCGCCCAGCGCGCGCGTCGCCTGGAGAGCCGCGCCGGCGCCGCGCGCGGGCTCGCGCTGTTCGGAGCGCCGGTCGACGCGCTCCTCCACGGCCTCGCGCTGCCGCGGCCGCTCCTCTTCAGCGGCTTCGTGGACGCGGCGCGGGTCGACTACGAGCCCTTCGCGAAGCTGGCCGACCTGACCCGGGCCGAGGTCGCCGTCGCCGACGCCGAGACCGTCATCGGCTTCTTCGAGCGCCAGCTCGGCTTCACGCCCGCGGCGGTCTTCGACGCCCCGTCGCTGGCCGACCTCCCTGCGGACGCGCGCGAGCGCATCCGCCTCGCGACGCTGCTCCGAACGGCGATCGCCCAGCTGCTGCTCGTGGACGAGCTCCGCTTCGAGCCCCTCGCCGAGGACGAGCTGACCGCGTTCGCGCGGGTCGCGTTCACCAAGGACGGCCAGGTCAGCCAGCTCCTCGCCGGCGTCGTCGAGCGCCTCACCGCCGAGGTCCCCGACGCCGTCCGGACCTTCGCCCGCAAGGCCGTCGACGAGCTCGCCCGCACCATCGGCGGCGTCCGCGCCGAGGACGTCGACCCGCGCTTCACCGGCGACCTCTTCCTGACCCGCGCGATGTAGCCTCCGAGTTCGCCGGAGCTGGAACGAGGAGCGGGCGGAGGGAGGGGTGCGGCACCCTCCCCCCGCCCGCTCCGGCCCCTCCGGGACCTCCGGCGGGGTCGGCTCCGGCACCGCGGCGCTACCGACGGTGGCGCGGCGCGACGTACGGCCGCCGGGCGCGCCAGGTCGCGTGGCGGGTGCGGTGGTTCCGGATGACGCGGTGGCGGGGCGCCACCCGGGGCGTCGTCACGACGACCCGGACGGGCGTCGGGCGGGCAAACGTGTCGACCTTGACCGCGCCCCGGATTCGGCCCGGGTAGTCGAGAGAGCAGGTGCTGTCCGAACGCCGACCAGCGACGGTGTAGCCGCCGGTCCAGCGCGGAGCGTCGCAGACCTGCGGGCACACCTGCTGCGCGTGGCCGTTGTTCCAGATGGGGCCGGCCTCGACGTCGAAGGTGGTCCGCGCGCTGGCCGTCTCGACGGTGCAGCCGCAGACGGACATCTGGCCCCACTCGGTGGTCACCCAGTTTCCGTTCCAGCGGGCGCTCGCCTCGGCGTCGAGGCAGACGTCGCTCGCCGCGGCCGCGGAGTAGATGCCGCCGGCTGGGACCGGGACCGTGCCGGCGTGGGCAGCGGTGGCGCCGAGGGTCAAGGTCGTGAGGGTCAGGAGCAGGCGGCGGATCATGGGTCTCTCCGGGCTGGGGTATGTCGCGTCCGACGCCACCGCCCCGACGATCATCACGCGGGCTTGTACGGTTTGTGTATCGCGCGCACCGCCCGGCACCTTCCGCGGGGCCGACTTCCGCGCTAGCCTCGTGGCCTCCAGCCCACGAGGTCCGCCATGCTCCACCGTCACCCGTGGCTCTTCGCTTGCGCCGCCCCCGCGCTCTTCGGCTGCGCCGAGGACACGACGGCGTCCGAGCCCGACGAGCGCTGCCGAGAGATCGCCGACGACTGCCTGCTGCGCCAGCGCGGCTGCGTCATCGAGGCCGACGCGCCGACCTGTCGGGCCTGCGACGCGGGGATGTACCCGACGGCTCCCCTCGCCGCCTGTGCGCCCATCCCCGGGACGGCCATCACCCACGACTTCGGCGACCAGACCCTCGCGCCCGGCCAGGAGATCGGCTCGCTCTGCCAGAGCTGGATCCTCGACAACGACACCGAGCTCTTCGTCAACGCGGTCGAGCTCGACAACGGCGGCGGCTACCACCACTCCAACTGGTTCTTCGTGCCCGAGGACTACGAGGACTGGCCGACCGAGCCGTGGGTGAACTGCTATTCGGAGGGCTTCGACGAGCTCCAGGCGGCGCTCGTCGGCGGCGTCATCTACGCCCAGTCCACCCAGACCCGCTTCGAGCTCCAGAAGTTCCAGGCCGGCGCCGTCGTACGCGTCCCACCACGGATGCGCATCATCGGGGCGACGCACCTCCTGAACTACAACCCCGAGCCGCTGACGACGAACCTGAAGATGACCCTCCACACGCTGCCGCCCGAGGAGGTCCGGACGCGCCTCGTCCCGGCCCAGCTCGTCTACTCCGACCTCGCGATCCCGGCCGCCCAGCGCTCGCTGGCCGGCGGGGTCTGCGACCTCGACGCCGCGCACCGGGGCCTCTTCGGCGGCGCGCCCCTCGACCTCAAGATCCACTACATCCTGCCGCACTACCACGCCCTCGGAGACAGCTTCTCCGTCAGCGTCGTCGGCGGACCCGAAGACGGCCGCCAGCTCGTCGAGCTCGGCGCCTACACCACCGACCCGTACGGCTACCTCTTCAACCCGCCCATCGACCTCGCCGGCGCGACCGGCGTGAAGTTCGCGTGCGGCTGGGACAACCCGCGCGACGAGGTGGTCCGCTGGGGCATCGGCGACCAGGAGATGTGCGAGGGGCTCATGTTCATCGAGTCGGAGATGGCGTTCTCCGCCCAGATCAACGAGACCCAGTCCGTCGAGACCGTCGGCGGCCTCGAGTACCACACGGGCGAGTGTAACGTGCTCGCATTCCCCTTCGACACCGAGGAGTAGCGGCCCGCGCCGAGATCACGGCTCGCCTACCCTCAGGACCGTCATCATCCCGTCGTCGGCGTGAGGCAGGATGTGGCAGTGGGCCATCCACTCGCCGGGGTTGTCGGCGCGCAGCAGGAGCCGCACGCGCTGGCGGATGCGGACGTTGATCGTGTCCTCCACCCGCCGCGCGGCCGGCGGAACGCCGTCGACGCTCAGCACCTCGAAGGCGTGGCCGTGCAGATGGAAGGGGTGCTCGGTCACCGAGAGGTTTCGTAGCTCGATGACGACCGATGTCCCCAGCGCGACCTCCCGTATCGTCACGTCCGGGAAGCGCTCGCCGTTGATCATCCAGGTGCTCGCCTCGTCCGCCCCGGTCAGCACGTAGACGAGGTCGGTGTGGCCGGGATCGGGCGTCGGCGGCCGCCCGTCGAAGCTCCACGACACCGGGCTCGCGTCCTCTCCGTCACCCGCGACGGCGACGTCCAGCAGCGTCACGGGCTCGGCCTCGAGGCGGCCGCCGTGGGCGCTGTAGGGGTGATTCTGCAGCGAGAACCCCGCGCCGGCGCCGAGCCACTCGAGCTCCACGCGATCACCCGGCGCGAGCAGCACGCGCTCGGGCGTCGCGAGCGCCGAGAGGCGCCCCTGGTCGCCACCCACCAGGCGGAGCCCGGGCGCGGCGAGGTCCAGGTAGCCGCTGTTCGAGGCGTTCAGGAGCCGCACCAGCACGCGCTCGCCGCGGGTCAGCGTCACGGTCGGCGCCAGCGCGCCGTTGACGAGCCAGGGCGGCGCCTCGTGGACCAACCCGTGGTGGTGGGCCGGCGCCACGTCGGCCAGCGCCGCCTCGGTGGGCTGGTCGAGGACGAGCTCCAGCTCGCGGTCGGCCCGCGCGGCGTCGGGCTCCTCCACGACGACCAGCCCGTAGAGGCCCAGGTCGACCTGGCGCTCGGTGTCGAAGTGCGGGTGGTACCAGAAGGTCCCGGCCGCCGTAGCCTCGAAGCTGTACGTGAAGCTCTCGCCGGCCTGCACCGGATCGCGCTTCCAGGGCACGCCGTCCATCGCGTAGGGCACCGCCATCCCGTGCCAGTGGATGGTCGTCGGGTTCGGCAGCGCGTTGTCGAGCTCGACGGTGATCGTGTCGCCGACCCGCGCCCGGATCGTCGGGCCCGGGACCTGTCCGTCGTAGGACCAGCTCCCGTCATCGCGCGGCGCCGCGCGGAGCGCCACCCGGACGACGCCCGGATCGGGGTCGAGGTCCTCGGCGGTCGCCGGGATCGGCAGCGCGCCTCCCGGTGTCAGCGCGCGGCGCGCCGGCTCCAGCGCTGTCCCCGGCGGCGTCTCGGTGCGACCACAGGCGAGCATCGCGACCGTCAGCCCCAGCGCGAGCGACCTCATCGCGACACCTCCACCATCACGCGGGCCGTCCGCTCCCAGCCCTTCTGCCGGGCGAGCGCCGCCGGCACGTCGAGGTGGAGGAGCCGCGCCTCGACGCGCGGGCCCTCGCAGGTCGCGGCGAAGGCGTGGGTGGAGGTCCAGCGCTGCTGCGCCAGGAGACGATTGTCGCTGGCGACGTCGACGGCGCGGTGGTGTGGGACCATCCGCGCGCCGTCCGGCCCGACGAGGACCCGCGCGAACGCCGCGCCGGGGAGCCCGGCGAAGTCGGTGTCAGAGCGGGTGAGATAGGCGACGTCACCGACCGGGACCGGGCCGTCCCAGGTGACCGCGCCGTCCTGCGCGACGGCGACAGCGCGCACGCGGCCCGCCACGCGCTCGACCGGTAGCCCCTTCTCCTCGGCGTCGAAGCGCCCGTCGCCGAAGGGCCCGAAGCCGGCGTAGTCGCGGGAGTCGCCGGGTCGCACGACCACGCGCAGCTCGTCCCCGACCTGCGCCTCCGGCCACACGCTCCAGCCCTCGTCGGCCCCTCGCGACGAGAGCGCGCCGCCGTAGTCCGGGACCGCGTCCCCGCCGGACGGGACGAGCGCCGAGTCACCGCACCACGCCTCGACGACCAGCACGATGGAGCGCATCGGTTCGCCGGTCGGGATGGCGTGGCCAGGGCCGACGTTCTGGGTCGTCGCGGTGACGGTCAGGAGGTCGCCGTCCCGCTCCGTCTCGAGGAACACCGCGGCGGCGTTCTCGAGCATCCGCGAGCCCTCGGCGCGAGGGCCGATCCAGCTGTGCTCGCGCACTCCGCCGGGAGGCCGGACCCAGCCGGCGGTCACGCCGCCCGCGGCGGGCCCGCCCTTGATGTCCGCGCCGTTGCCCGCGAGCGGATCGGGCGGCATGTGGCAGCTCTGGCACGGCACACCGGGCGCCATCGGGCTCGCCTGCCACTCCGAGAACGTCGAGTGGATGGGAAGCCGCCCCGTCGGCCACCGCTCCGCGTCCAGCGCGCCGCCGGCGACCAGGGCCGGCTGCTCGAGCTCATGGCAGCCGGCGCACAGCTCGGCCGTCTTGAAGTGCGCGCGCGGGACGTTGCCCATTCGCGGGTTGAGCACGTCGACGTTGACCCCGAACGTCAGCGGCTCGTACTGACCGAGGGACGCGCTCGTCGGCTCGGTCGGCCGGGTCAGGACCAGACGGCCGGCGGTCCCAGCGGGCGCCGTGAGGTCCACGCGGTCGACCTTGTGGCAGATGTCGCAGTGGACGCCGTTGTCGAAGCTGTTGCCGCGCGCCTCGAGCAGATCCCGCCCGCCGAGCTGCCCGTCGATGCCGGGCGCGTGGCAATCGGCGCAGGCCCCGAAGGCCGTGGCGCTCGCGTCGCAGTCGACGCCGGAGACGCAGTCCCCGTCGAGGTCCGCGAGCACTCCGGGCCCGACGTAGCACCCCGCCACGGCGCTCTCCGCGCCGGGCGCCCTGCCCTCGCGCCAGGCGCCTCCCAGCGCCGCGCACGCCGCCTCGTCGGAGGCGGCGTGCGCGCGGCCGGTATAGAGGTCGCCGAGCCGCGGGTCGCTGGCCGCGCGGCGGTGCTCCGAGGCGTACCAGCTCTCCACGATCGAGCCGTGACAGTGACCGCACTGAGCCGCCGTCGGGCTGTCTCCGGGGAGGCCCGGATCCTGGAAGACGTAGCTCGGGTTGTCAGCGGTGTCGTAGCGCTCGAGCGCGATGAGGACGGCGTCCTGGAGCGCGCTCCGATACATGTCGGCGCCCCCGGTGCGCGCCTCGGGGTGGGTCGCGACGAGCACCAGCGCGCCCGGCGTCGTGACGTCGATGATCGCGGTGACGGTCCCGTCGGCCCCCGTCCGCCAGCTCCGACTCGTCCCGCCCTGTACGACCAGGACGTCGGCCGCCGGCGCGCCGTCGAGGGTCACGGCCACCGCTACCTCGAGCTCATCCGGGAGCGTCGTGTCTCGCGCGGTGTCCGCCGCGCCCAGCGTATCGGCGTCCCCGGTGTCGGCGCCTTCCGTGTCCACCTCGACGTCCTCGGTGTCCCGGGTGTCGACGCCGGCGTCGGGCTCACCCGCCGTGTCGGAGCCGCAGGCCGCCAACATCAGCGCGGCGCCCAAGGCCAGCGCGGTCGTGTAGGTCGTCATGTCCCTCGGTTCGGCTGGAGTGACGCTCGCCAGCCTACCCGGAGGCCGCCCCGCGGAACAGCCCGCGCGCTACTCCCAGGAGCAGACCGGGAACGGACCGTAGTCGTTGGCCGCCCAGCCGGTGCAGGCCGAGGTGCTCGCCGAGGTGCAGTAGCGAGTCCACCCGGTGTGGTTCGAGCCGCCGTGATACCCGCTGCCGACGGCGCTGTAGAAGCCGCCGGCGCTCACACGCGCCTGACAACCCAGGATGAAGCCGTGGTACGTCGCCGAGCACTGCGAGTTGCCGGGGAGTAGGTACGAGCTGACGCTCCGATACGCCCCGGCGTTCGAGCGGCCGTACAGGGCAGAGCCGCAGTCGCCGGTGAGCTGGATGTCCATGTCGAGCCGGATGGGCGCCGCGCTGCCGTGGGCGCCGGAGAACGCGGCGACCAGGTCGTCGATCTCGCTCGCGAGCGGCACCGCCAGGTTGAGGCCCCGGTCGGTGCAGAACGTCCGCGTGTTCGCGAGGTTCAGGTTCACGGCGTCGAGGTGGATCTCCCAGCCGTGGGTGAAGTCACAGTAGACGCTCCGATACGGCTCGAGGCCGTCGCCCTCGACGTCGACGGCGTAGAAGCCGTCGGCGGGCGCGACGGGCGCGGCGGCCTCGTAGTCCATGCAGCTCGGCTGCGGCGGTGACGAGGCGAAGGGCTCGGCCTCGGTGCCGGCTCCGAAGACGAGCAGCGACGTCGCGTAGCTGTAGGCGAAGGTCGTGCTCTCGGTCGGGTTGGTGGCGGTGTACGCCGTCGTGACGCTGCCGGTCCCGTCGAAGGTCAGCGGCTCGGACCCGCAGGTCCCGAGCGGCACGTCCCAGCTGACGTAGGGGTATACGGCGCCATCGGTGACCGCGCCGGCCACCAGCCCGTCGAGGGCGTTGGCCGCGTCGTCCGCGGTCCCGCTCGTCCGGAGCGTGCAGTCGCCGATCGACCCGGTCACGCCGAGGGCGACGTTCCAGTAGAGCTTGTTGGACGCCGCGCCACCGCTCGTGAGCGGCTCCTGCCCCCGGTACACGCCGACCTGGAAGAGGTAGGTGTCGGCCTCGGCCGGCGCCGGGTCGTCGATCGCCGCGCAGCCCGCCATGTCTCCGGCGGTGCACAGGTTGCCGGGCCCGCCGTCGGGCGAGATCGAGAACGCCGTCTGGAAGCCCGCCACGCCGGGGCTGCAGTCGAGCTCGAGGTCGTCGAGGTAGAGGCTCGGCTCGACGTCGCTGCCGGTCCCGGCGGTACACGCGAAGCCGAGCACCATCGTCCGGCCCCGGCCGCTGCCCGCCGTGAAGAGGAGCTCGATGTCCTCGCCCGCCTCGCAGCCGTCGTCGTCGGCGTCGTCGCAGCAGTCGAACTTCGCAGAGCAGAAGATGTTGTTGAAGTTGACCGCGATGTCGAAGAAGCCCTGCTGCGCGGGCCGCATCAGCGCGACGTCGAACTGCACGGCGACGTCGGTGTTCTCGAGGCACTCGAAGTCCCGACTCAGCGCCCCACCGGCCCCCGTGGTGGTCGGGTTCTGAAACGGGACCGCCGTCCCCGTCACCCCCGCCGGGTCGCCGAAGGCGAAGCTCCCGGCGCTCGCGACGTCGCCGTCGTAGACGCCGACGACCCAGACGCGGACGGTGTTGGTGCTGACGCCGGTGTCGGCGTCGCAGGGCCCGGCGTAGCTCGCCGACCCGGCGCTGTCACCGTAGCCGCTCGAGGTGATCCGCCGCTGCCAGACCGTGTCGGTGTCGCCGTTGACCACCTCGAGGTCCCACACCACGTCCCCGACGCCCTGCAGGTTCAAGGCGGCGGCCGTGATCTCGACGCCGGGACCCTCGAAGCCGCGGCCGTCCGTGGGCAGCTCCGACGAGCAGGCGGTCATCGAGAGAGCGATCGCGAGGCTGAGATGCACGCGGCGCATCCGATTCCTCCAGGCTGGCGATGGGCGAGTTGGACTCGAGAGAGGGCTGGCCGCCCCGGCCGGGGTGCAGCGCAGCGTTCACGGTATCGCGCCCGAACCCTCTCGCACAAGCCTATGGTCGCGCGGCGTTCGCAACCCGCTGCTGCGTTGCAAGAAGCAGAAGGGGCCGCGAGCGTCGGCTCGCGGCCCCTCCTTCGTCACCGTGGACGACGCGCGCTTCAGGTGCGTCGACGCCTCACCGCCAGCAGCGCGATCCCGCCGAGGAGCAGGGCGAGGAGCCCGCCCGGAGCGCCGCCGCCCGCGCAGCCGCCGCCGCTCTGGGCGCGGATGTCGGTGTCCTCGGGGTCGCAGAGGTTGCCGATACCGTCACCGTCGAAGTCGAGCTGGGCGGGGTTCGGGACCTCGGGGCAGTTGTCGGCGGACTCCGGCGGCCAGCTGTCGAGCACGCCGTCCAGGTCCGTGTCCTCGCAACGGTCGCCGATGCCGTCGCCATCGCTGTCGGCCTGGTCGCTGTCCGAGATGCCCGGGCACACGTCACAGGCGTCGCCGACGCCGTCCTCGTCCTCGTCGAGCTGAGCCGGGTCGAAGTCGTCGGGGCAGTCGTCCTCCCCATCGATGACGCCGTCCCCGTCGCTGTCGGGATCGAAGTCGAGGCTGCAGTCCTCGCTCGTGGCGTTGCCCGACGGATCGGTCGCCGTGACCGTGTACTTCAGTGTGAAGCCCTGGCCTTCGGGGCGCTCCGTGAGCTCGATGCGCGCGCCGTTCGCGGTCGCCGGGCACTCGGCGAGGCTCTCGCCGTCGGCCCCCTCACAGGTGACGTCGGCGATGGTCACGTCGACCCCGCAGGCGTCGTCGCCGTCGGCGAGGATGATCGCCGGGACGTCGCCGGTCGGCTCGCCGCAGCTCACCGTCGGCGCCGTGACGTCGTTGACGGTCAGCGCGGTGACACAGGTCGCCTCGTTGCCCGAGTCGTCGTTCGCCTCGAAGGTGACGTTGCGGGTCCCGACCTCGTAGGAGTCGGTCTCGTTGATGACCGCGATGTCGAGCGCGCAGTTGTCGGTGGCGGTCGCCTCGAGGGTGCCGGTCCAGGCGCAGGCGTCCTCGGGGGCGTCCTGCTCGATGGTCTCCTCGCAGGTCAGCGTCAGCGGGACGTCGTCGACCACCGTGACCGTGGTGGTGCAGGTCGACTTGTTCCCGGCGGGGTCGAGGGCCGTGAACGTCACCGTCGTCTCCCCGACGCCGAAGACGCCCGGAGCGTCGCTGTAGGTCAGGACCCCCTCGCCGAAGCAGCCGTCGTCCGCGACCGCCGCGTCGAGGACCATCGCGATCCCGCACCGGTCCTCGGGCGTCGAGACCTCGACCGCCTCGGGGCAGGTGATGGTCGGCGCCTCGGTGTCGGTGACCCGCACCTCGGTGATGCAGGAGCTGCGGTTGCCGTTGCCGTCGACGGCCTGGAAGACCACGGGAGACGCGCCGTAGTCGAAGACGTCGGGGGCGCTCCACTCGATGGTGACCGGCTCGCACACGTCCGAGGCGCTCGGGGCGAGGGACTCGACGTTCACGTCGGCCACGCCGTCCACGCACGCGAAGCTCACGGTCTCGCCGCAGGTGATCATCGGCGCCTGGCTGTCGAGCGGGCACGGGCTCTCGGTGACCTCCCAGACGTAGACCGCCGGGGTCGGGTCGCACTGCTCGCCGGCGCGGTCGCACGCCCGGACCTGCATCTCGTGGGTGCCGATCGCCAGCGCGCCAGCCGTGTAGGCGCCGCCGTCACACTCGAACCACTCGCCGCCGTCGAGGCTGCAGTCGAAGGTCTCGAGCTCCGCGTCGCCGGGATCGTGATAGGTGAAGGCGTTGTCGTCGGTCGGCGAGACGAGGCTCGCGGGCTTGCTGGTGTACGCCGTGTCCGGGAACGTCGTGTCGATGGTCCAGGTGTACGTCGCGGGCGTGCTGTCGACGTTGCCGGCCGGGTCGACCGCGGCCACCCAGATGGTGTGCTCGCCGTCCGGCAGGTCCTCGTAGACGGTCACCTGGTCGCAGTCGACATACTCATCGGAGCTGGGCGGGCTCGACTCGGGGTCGAGGACGCAGATGTAGGTCACCGGCGACTCGTCGCTCCCGAAGCCGAAGGTCGAGTCCCCCGTCTGGGCCGGATCGGTCGGCTTGACCGGGATGAACGTGTCGGGCTCGGTCGTGTCGACCACCCAGCTCCAGGTCGCCGGGGTCGGGTCGACGTTACCGGTCGCGTCCTCCGAGGCCACCGCGAAGGTGTGTGGCCCCTCCTCGAGGTCCGGGATCGTCACGTTGTCGTCGTCGCACGAGAACCACGCGCCGCCGTCCACGCTGCAGTGGAAGGTGTGGATCGTCGGGTCCTCGGGGTCCTCGTAGGTGAAGTCTGCCGAGGTGTCCGAGGTGTAGGCCGGCGGGCCCTCGGTGATCGCCGTCTCCGGCGCGGTCAGGTCGACCGTCCAGGTGTGGGTCGCCGGGGTCGGATCCGGGGTCCCGGCAGCGTTGACGACGTAGACGTAGAGCGTGTGCTCGCCCTCGGAGAGCGGCCCGGTCTGCCAGTGCGGCGGGCACGGCTCGTAGTCCTCGACCCCGGGGGGCGTGGTCTCGGGATCCAGCGCGCAGTAGTAGGTCGCGCCCTCGTCGACGTTCGATGAGAAGTCGAAGGTCCCGTTGGCGGTCTGAGTCGGATCCGTCGGGGCGTTGTCGATGTAGGTGTCGGGGATCGACGTGTCGATGACCCAGCTCCAGGTCGCGGGCGTGTCGTCGACGCTGCCGTCGTTGCCCACCGAGCGGACCAGGAACGTGTGCGCCCCGGCGACGAGGTCGGTGAAGGTCGCCATCCCTCCGTCGCACTCCATCCACGCGCCGCCGTCGAGCTGGCAGTCGAAGGTCGTGGTGTTGTCGTCGTAGGGGTTCGAGTACTCGAAGGTCGCGTCCGTAGACGACGTGACGGGCTGCGGGGCGTCGTCGATGACGGTGTCGAGGTCGGGGCACACGCTGTCGGTGCCCTGGGGCACGTTGTCGACCCGCCCGTCGCAGTCGTTGTCGATGGCGTCGCACACGTCGGTCGACGGCTCACCGGGCTGGGCCGAGCAGCCGGCCGACTTGTCGGGCAGACAGACGACGGTCCCCTGACCGCTGAGGCAGGCGCCCACACCGACCTGACAGGTGGCGCCGAGCCCGAAGTCCTCGTCGACGAAGCCGTCGCAGTCGTTGTCGAGCCCGTCGCAGAGCTCGTTCTCGGGGTCGTCGGGCTGCGCGTCGCAGACGGTCCCGGTGCCGGTGGCGTTGCACACCTTCACGCCGTCGCCCTCGCACAGGCCCAGCCCAGCGGTGCAGTCCCCGCCGACGTCGAAGCCCTCGTCCACGCCCCCGACGCAGTTGTCGTCGCGTCCGTTACAGACCTCGTTGGCCCCGGGGTAGATGTTCTCGTCGTTGTCCTGGCAGTCGCTGCAGCCCTCGAGGCAGGTGCTCGGCAGGGCTCCTTCGGCGCAGCCGATCGCGGCGTCGCAGTGACCGTCGTCGTCGTCGTCGCAGCCCTCGTCGGTCTGGGCGTTGCAGTTGTTGTCGATGTCGTCGCAGATCTCGTCGGCGCCCGGGTAGACCGCGGCGTACGTGGCGTTGTCGTCTCCGAGCATCTGGGTCGACGACTCGGGATCGTCGGCGCAGTCGCCGCAGCCGTTCTCGCAGGCGCCCGGCACGCACGGGATGGTCGCGTCGCACCAGCCGTCGTCGTCGTCGTCGCAGCCCTCGTCGGTGACGCCGTCGCAGTCGTTGTCCGCGCCGTCGCAGATCTCCTGGATGCTGGTCGAGCTCTCCTGGCAGTAGAGCCCGCCCTCGCCGCAGCGGTAGACACCGTTGGCGCATTGGTCGGAGTCGTCGCCGTCGCACGCCTCGCCGACGGGGAAGTCCTCGTCCACGGCGCCGTCGCAGTCGTCGTCCCAGTTGTTGCAGAGCTCGTCGCCGGCGCCCTCGGTCGGATCGCAGGAGTCGACGACCTCGCCGTCCTCGCAGCTCGTGGAGCCGGAGTTGCCGGCGCAGGCGCCGACGCCGCAGCTCGTCTGCGCGCTGACGAAGTCGTCGGCGTCCTCGCCGCTGCAGTCGTTGTCGACCCCGTCGCAGGTCACGTCGGTGGGGCTGTACACGCCGGGGGCGTTGCTGGCGTAGGCCGAGGCGTCGCAGGCTGCCCAGCCGGCCTCGCCCTGGCAGAGCGTGACGGGCTTCACCGAGCCCTCGCAGGCGCCCTGCTGGTTCTCGCAGCTCGGGACCGCCATCGACGGATCCGCCGCGTCCGTCAGCCCGTCGCAGTCGTTGTCCTGGCCGTCACAGATCTCGTCGCTGCCGTCGAGGGGGACGCAGGTCGTGCCCTCGACGCCGTTGACGCAGGTCGACACGCCGGTCGACGCGCAGGCGGCCTGGCCACAGGTCGTGTCCTGGACCTCGTACGACTCGTCGGTGTCGCCGTCGCAGTTGTCGTCGACGCCGTCACAGGTGTCGTCGACGACCTCGGGCAGCTCCTCGCGGGTGTAGCTGCAGGTGCCGGCGATGCTGCAGACGTCGGAGGTGCAGACGTCCGCGTCGTTGCAGGCGCAGGTCGCGCCGATAGGCAGCGGGTAGGACCCTCCGGAGGGGATGTCGAAGCCCTCGGGGATCGTCGTGGTGTAGGACCAGACAGCCTCGCCGGTGCCGTCGGCCGGGTTGACGATGGTCACCGTGTAGGGACCGGCGGCGAGGTTCGTCGACAGGACGCCGTCGTTCGGGAGCTCGAGCTCGAAGGTGATCTCCGGTCGCAGCTCGTCCTGTACGATGACGCTCCAGCCGGAGAGCCCGGACTCGTTGCTGTCTCGGACGCCGTCACCGTTGGAGTCGAACCAGGCGTTGATGTCGAGGGTGCCCGGGCAGAGGTCGACCTTGGCGGGAGCCGACTCGCTGGTCGAGATGGGCAGCAGCTCGGCGCTCGAGAGGTCCGCCGTGCCACGCACGATCGCGCCCTCGGGGGCCCCGGCCTCGGGGTTCAGCGACATGGTGAAGGCGAGGCTCGCGTACGGATCGAGGTCGGACGCGAGCATCCGGACGCGGGTCGCGGCGGCCGAACACGAGCCCTCGGGGACCCAGCTCCCGCCGATCTCGCACTCGAGGGTCACCCCCGCGGCCCCGGGGCCCGTCAGGCCGAAGAGCGTGGTGTCGACCTCGGTCCCGCTGCCGTCGCTCTGCTTCGGCACCGGCATCACGAGCTCGAGGTTGGACAGCGGCACCCCGCCGGAGTTGCTGATCGTCCCCTTGAGCCCCATCGTGGAGTTGTCGTCGCAGACGGGCTCGACGCTGAGGCGCATCTCGGCCGGGACCTGCATCGTGAGGTTGCGGTTGCCGGTCACCGGTGACCCGGGGCTCACCTTGTTGTCGGCGTTCGAGCGCTGCGCGATCGTCACCACGTCGCCGTTGGCGAAGGGGTAGGAGGGGTCGAAGAAGAGCTCGAGGTCCCAGTTCGACCAGACCTTCGGCAGGCAGCCCCCGTCGACGCACTGATTGACGGAGTAGACCGGCGAGCCCGGGGCGCCGGTGAAGACCCGAACGGTCGTGGTGCCGTCACCGTTGTCGATGAACTCGTGCTCGATGAGGTCCTGCTCGCAAGGGGCGCTGCTGGAGCGCGGGGTGAGCGACAGCGGCACGACGCCCTCGGGGAGATCGGCCTCCCACCACAGGTTCTGGGCCGGGGCGTAGTTGTTGTTGACGTTGACCCCGAGGAAGAAGGTCTTGATGTCGCCGCGGTTCGCGGTCGTCGGCTGGCCGCTCCAGTTGTTGATGTTGAGGTAGGCGTCGCCGGTGACCGTGAGGTCTCGGTTGACGGTCGCCTCCTCGAGGGGACCGCCGGGGACGCGGCGCGCGCTGGCGTAGCCCGCGAAGGTGTAGGTGTTGCCGATGCCCTCGCAGCCCTCGAGGCTGACCTGGAACTGCATGTAGGTGCGGCCGTAGGTCACAGAGACCCCGTACTCGTCGACCGCCCATTGGTCGGCGTACTGGATGACGTGGGTGTAGGCGCTGAAGTCGCCGAGCTGCCCCTCGGTGATGAGGGTGCAGTCGGCGTCGCGCCGGGCGAGGAACTCGTCGGAGGTCGGGTTACCGGTCACATCGGGCAGCGTGCACCCGTAGATGTCGAAGCCGTGATCCTCGCTGCCACGCGACCAGCCGGTGTAGCTCCACACCCGCTGGACGACCGGCCCGCTCGTCGGGACCTTCACCGACACGAAGCCGTCGTACGCCGGGTTCGAGCCGAGCGGCGGCCGATAGTAGAACTGCATGTAGTTCGTCTGCCCGGGCCCGATCTGGGTGGATCCGGACACCGTGAAGTCGCCGCTCTGATCACACGCGATGTGAGCCGCGCTCGTGAGACGCCCGCTCGGCGAGAAGGTCTGCGTCGCCAGGGTCCCGGCGCCCGAGCCATCCGCCGCGGTAGAGCCGGACAGCGTGATGGTGTAGGCGTCGCTCGACGACAGGGGGACGCTCGTGCACGGGAGCCAGATGTAGTTCCGGACGTAAGGGTGGGTCGTATAGATCTGGTTGGCGATGCGCCCCGCGGCCCCGACGCTCGAGGTGTTGATCGAGTAGGCCGACGAGATGTTGTTGGCCGTCTCCCACATCACCTCGGTCGCGGGCTCCCAGGCCGTCGTCGGGCTCAGGTGGTTCGTCTGGCTCGCGCCGTACGACTTGACCCAGCGCGCGCCCGGCGGGAGGTCGTAGCTGACCACGGCACCAGGGAAGACGAAGCCGTTACCCGAGTTGCGGACCTGCGAATAGAACATCGTCACGACCCCCGGGACGCCGTCCACGGTCGCGTAGCCGAGCTCCTGGTCGTCGTGCCAGGTGGTGTTGATCGTCAGGTCGGTCGTCGAGCCCTGGACGGTGACCGTCTTCGTGGCGACCCGCTCGCTGATCGGGACCAGCCCGGAGCCGTCGTCGTACTCGCCGTTCATCGTGGCCGACAGCGCGAAGACGTGCCCCTCGGGGAGCCGGTAGAGCGGGAACTCGACGGTGATCGGGATCGAGCCCGACAGCCCGCCCGACGGCACCTGGAGCAGATCCGCGGTGAAGTTGCAGTACCAGTCCCAGTAATTGCTCGCGGTGTAGTTACAGTACGGCTGGAAGTCGCCCGCCGCGCCCTGGCCGAAGACGACGACGTTCTCCGGCAGGTCGAAGGCGATGCTCACGTTCGCGAGGTCGGTCCCGGTGACGGCGTACCTGAGCTCGAGCACGTGTCGCTCGCCGGGCACGATCGTCGTAGGCCCGACGAGCTCGAACGTGACGTCGGGGGTCTGGGCGGCGGCTTCGCCCGGCGTGAAGGCGATCAGGGCGAGCGCTAGCGCGCCTAGCCCGAACGTGGTGGGGAAACCCTTCATTGGACTCTCTCTCGGAAGCAGCGAGCACGGTGCGGCGCGGGCGTGGACGATGCGCGCTCCCAGTGCTGTTGTGTATTCCGTTCACGTTACGACGGCGACCAGCTCGACGCAACGCAACCTCACGCCACGGAGCACCCGCGGTCGTATTCCAATCTGCCGCGAGGTGGCCCGAAACGCATTCTCGCGCGAGCGGTTTTTGATGCACCGCAAACCGCCCCAAGCCAACTGAACTGATGAACAATTGACCGGTCGGTGTGCGCGTGAACGAGATTCACCAAGCCCCCTCGTCGGCCCGAGAGGACGCGTCCACAGACCGCTGCCCGGAGGGCAAAAAAAAACGGGCGGCACCGCACGGTGCCGCCCGTTCTCGTCACGCGCGGGGATCACCCCGCGAGCCTGCTCAGGGCTTGTAGATGAAGGCGATGAGCAGGGCGTAGATGACGAGGGACTCGATGAGCGCCAGGCCCAGGATCATCGGGGTGAAGATCTTGTCCGACGCGCCCGGGTTACGGGCGATGCCCTCGAGCGCGGCCGCCGCGGTGCGGCCCTGGCCGAGCGCGCCGCCCGCCGCGGCGATGCCGAGGCCGATGGCCGCGCCGAAGCCGATGAGCGACGTGGCGCCCTCGGCGGCACCCTCGGCGGCGAACGCGGCCGGGGCGAACAGGCACAGGGCAATAGCGGTCAGGAACGCAGTAGTCAGCGCCTTCCTCATGTCCGAAACCTCCTCAGAAAGACGGGCTCGAAAGGCCCGGGTCAAGGGCGGCGCCATGCCGCGTCAAAGGGAACTCGAGTAGCGAAGAAACAAGGCGAGAGGCGCGGGGCCTGCTCAGTGGGCGGGGACCGGCTCGGTCCCCGGAGCGGCCTCGTGGCCGTGCTCGTGGTCGTGATGGTCGTCGTGGGTCTCGGTCGCGAGGGCGACGTAGACGATGAAGAGCATCGTGAAGACGACGGTCTGGATGATGCAGACCAGGAGCCCCAGCGCCATGATGGGCAGCGGGAGCAGCGGGATGGTGAACCCGACGAAGACGAAGACGACCTGGTGGTCACCGAACATGTTGCCGGCGAGTCGGATGGCGAGGCTGATGGGGCGCACGATGTGGCTGACCAGCTCGATGGGGAGCATCAGCGGCGCGAGCCACCAGATCGGGCCCATGAAGTGCTTGATGTAGTTGACGGGCCCGTGGGCGCGGATGCCGGCCACGTTGTAGACGATGAACGCCATGGCGCCGAGGGCCAGGGTCGTGTTCAGGTTCGAGGTCGGCGGGAGGAAGCCCGGGACCAGGCCCAAGAGGTTCGAGATCAGGATGAAGATCGCGACCGCGGTCATCAGCGGCAGGTACTTCAGGGCCCGCTCGCGCGGCATCATCGACTCCATGACGCCCATCAGCGCGTCCATGATGATGTCGAAGACGGCGGCGGCGCCGAAGGTCTTCGGCGGCAGCACCTGCCCGATGACCTTGCGGCGAGCGGCCAGGGCCATGCCGAGGCCGAGGATGAAGACGATGAGGGCCATGAACACGTGACCGACGTCGACGCGCTCGGGCGGGTCGCCCATCAGGGTCCCGGTCTCGGGGCTGAAGACGAGCATCTCGGCGACCGACTGCCGGAACGACGCGGGCAGGAGCGCCTTGCCGATCCACCAGTGGTGGTCCTCGTCGGCGAGGCGCGAGCTGGTGTCGTGGTGGCCGGCGGCGTGCTCGGCGGCGCCGTGCGGCGGGGCCTCGGCGTGCATCGTCGCGCTGGCGCCGCGCGCCGGCTCGGCGGCGAGCGCGGAGGTCACGGGCGCCGTGACCATGACGGTGACGAGGAGCGCCGCGAACGCGCGGCGGAGCGACTGCTTCACTGGTCCCCCTTGCGGGCGGCCTCGACCGGCTCGAGGCTCTTCTTGACCGTCATCAGAAGGATGGCGGGCAGGATGGTGGAAAACCCGATCATCATGCCGAGCGGCTCGACCGGCAGGAGGCTCATGGCCGCCCAGACCGCCGCGACGAGCACGGCGAGCTTGAGGCCGAAGATGACCGCGTAGCGCGTCCGCGAGTGGCGGCCGGCGGCGATGACCTTCCCCCCGAGCCACACCATGGCGCGGAGGTTGAGCACGGAGATGACGGCGCCGACGAGGACGCCGAGCTGCAGCGGGCCGGGACCCGCGACCAGCGAGGTGATCGTGACCGCGATGATCCCGACCATCAGGTTGGTGATCTCGAAGCCGCGGATGAAGCGGGCCGCCTCGCTCTTCGGCTTCGGCCGCGCCTCCTGGGCGTCGGACGGCATCGGGGCCGGATGAACGCTCATGGGAGCAGCTCCCTGGCCTCGCGGTCGTCCGCGTTGGCCATCACCCGTCGGGCCTGCTTGGCGATCCGCCAGAGGGCCTTGCCGGCCGCGCCGAAACCCGCGGCGAGCCAGATGACGGTGCCCCAGGGCGCCATCTCCAGCTCGCGATCGAACCAACCCCCGATCAGGTAGCCGGCCACGATGGCGAGCGCCATCTCGATGCCGAGCGACCCGAGGTCGATCCCGTCGCGGAATTTCTTCCCGTGTGGTTTCACGGTTGCGAGTACCCTGCCTGGTTCCCCCGGGGCCTGGCCGTTGGGCCACCGGAGCCAGCCGCGAGCGGCTTGGATTGCGGGCGGCTCACTAGCACAGGGGTGTTCGGGCGTCAACGCGCTTCCGGATCCCGAGGCCCCCGGGCCGGCGCCGTCAGCCGCCCTGCGCGAGGTGGACGAACCTTGACCGGGCCGACCGGGTGCGCGAAGTAACGACCATGAACCGGATTCCGCTCGCTCCCCCTCGCGGTCCGGCAGGCGCTCGCCGGCGCCCGCTGCGTTTGGTCACCCTCGACGCTCGTGCCGTGCATGGCCTCGCGATCGCGGCCCTCACCGTCACGCTCGCCTTCGGGGTCGCGGTCGGGGCGGGCTGCGGGCGCGACGCCCCGGGGGAGCGGAGCCCCCTGATCGTCGCGGTCCCGCCGACCCACGCACCGACGGATCGCGCCGCGCTGGAGAAGGCGCTGAGCGCCGAGGCCGGCCTGCCGGTGTCGATCCGCGTGCTCCCCAGCCAGGAATCGCTGATCGCCCTGGCCGGGACCCGCGAGGCGGACGCCTTCCTGACGCCGCTCTTCGACTACCTCTTCTGCGCCCACGAGTACGGCGGCCACGCGGTCCTCCAGGCTGTCCGCGACGCCGACTCCCGTAGTTATTCGGGCGCGATCGTGGTCCGAAAGGACGCCGCGGCCCGGGACCTGGCCGCGCTGAAGGGCTCGAAGGTCGCGTTCGTCGACCGCTTCTCGACGTCAGGGTTCCTCCTGCCGACGCGCACGCTGACCCAGGCCGGCGCCGACGTCGAGGCGGTCTTCGCGGGCACGCCCGAGGCGGCGATCGCGAAGCTGCGAGCCGGCGAGGTCGCGGCGGCCGCGGTTCGGAGCAACCTCGTCGCCGACGCCGACGACCTCGTCGTGGTCGCGACGACCTCACCGATCCCGAACGAGCCGCTCTGGATCCGCGCCGACCTGAAGCCGGAGCTCCGCGACGCCCTGGTCCGGGGCTTCGAGGCCCTCGGCGAGAGCACCGAGGGGCGCGCGGCGCTCGCCGGCGTCGCCGACATCGAGCGCTTCGCCCCGGTGACCCCCGAGGTGTTCCGCGACGTCAACGACGCCATCGAGGAGGTCGGCAAGAAGGTCGCGGACCTGGTCCCGGGCGGCTGGTGGGTCCACCATCACAACGCCGCGCACCCGGGGGACCTCGGGCCGTACTGAGGAGGCGGAGGCGGACGGGACGCGGAGGCGCGCGCGGGCGCGGCGCGGGAGCGGCGAGGAGGCGTGCGCGGGAGCGGCGCGGCGCGGAGGCGTGCGCGGGAGCGGCGCGGCGCGGAGGCGTGCGCGGGAGCGGCGCGGGAGCGGCGCGGAGGCGTGCGCGGGAGCGGCGCGGAGGCGCGCGCGGGAGCGGCGAGGAGGCGGGCGCGGCGCGGAGGCGTGCGCGGGAGCGGCGCGGAGGCGTGTGCGGGCGCGGCGCGGAGGCGTGTGCGGGCGCGGCGCGGAGGCGTGAGCGGACGCGGCGTGGAGGCGTGAGCGGGCGCGGCGCGGAGGCGTGAGGACGCGGCGCGGAGGCGTGAGCGGGCGCGGCGCGGAGGCGTGGGCGGACGCGCGGGCGTTGGCGGAGGCGTGGGCGGGCGCGCGGGCGTTCGCGGAGGCGTGGGCGAGCTCAGTCGCGGACGGGGACGCTCCGGACGAAGCGGATGGCGTTGGGATCGCCGGTGAGCTCGCTGGCCTCGGCGACCAGGGCGGCGGTGTCGGCGGCGCTCATCGCGGTGTCGAGGGCCGACAGGTCGTACGCGATGCCGTACTTCGGGAAGTCGATGTGGGCCGAGCGGAGGTTGCTCGCGCCGGAGTTGAAGATCGCGTCGTCCACGGCCTTCTTCGTGCCGCGCTTGTCGACGTGGACGACCGCGAGCATGTGGCGCGCCGACGGCGGGACCTCGAAGGCGACCTGGGCGCGGGGCGCGAAGACGCAGTTCCGGATCATGCCGTACTTGTGGAAGAGCTCCGTCGTCCGCGAGACGTAGCGGCCGATCCGCGGCTGCGCCTCCATCGTCGCTGCGCCGATGTGCGGCGTGGCGAAGATGCGCGGCTCGCCGGCGTACGGGTTGACCCACTCCTTGTCGACCGAGCTCCGCGGCTCCTCGGGGAAGACGTCGGTGATCGCGTAGGAGATGAGCTCCTCCTCGACCGCGCGCTTGAGGTCCGCCGGCGGCACCAGGAAGCCGCGCGACAGGTTCAAGAAGATCCGCGGGAGCGCCTTCGGCCGGCGCCCGAAGGCCTTCAGCACGTCGTAGGTGAAGAGGTTCTCGTTGGAGCGGCCGTGGACGTCCTCGGCCGAGACGTGGACCGAGACGAAGTCCACCGTCTCGATGAGCTGCTCGAGCGAGTCGCACGACTTGTAGCCCATCGCGAGGCCCACCTCGCGCGGGACCTCGGCGTTGTCGTAGAAGAACACCTCGAGGCCGAGGGCGCCCGCGAGCTGCGCCACCTGGCGGCCGATGTTGCCGAGGCCGACCACGCCGAGGCGCTTGCCGAGCACCTCGAAGCGGGCGGTGTTGTCCTTGCGCCAGACCGAGTGCTCCATCTCGATGACCGAGTCGAAGATGCGGCGCGAGAGCGAGATGAGCTCGCCGATCACCATCTCGGCGACCGACCGACCGTTCGACACCGGGTCGTTCGTGACGATGACCCCGTGGCGAGCGCACGCGTCCTTGTCGACCGAGTCGTCGCCGATGCAGCACAGCATCACGCCGGCGAGGCTCGGCGACGCCTGGATGACGCGCTCGGTGATGAGCACCCGGCTCCGCTTGAAGATGAGCTGGTGCTGCCCCTGCTCGAGGAGGCGCACCAGCTCGTCCTCGTCCGGCGCGTGGTCGACGCGCTGCGCCTCGATCCCGATCCTCCGGAGGTTCTCGTCGAGAATCGTGCTGGGGTTCTCGAGGATGAGCGCCCGGGTGAAGGGTCCGGTCCACAAACGCGGCGTATACGACTGGTCCACGTGGCCTCCGGCGGAGCGTGTAGCGGGCCCTTATTACCCACGCGCCTCGACGAATATCAAGGGCGACGCGAGCGCGTGGCCCCTCCGCCCTTCGACGGCGCCCGCCCCGCCGCGATCTCGCCTCGGATCCCCGGTCAGTCCCACCAGTGGCATGCCCAGGTCTTCGCGTAGCACCAGACCGGGTGGCCGACCTCGAGGCCGAGCTCACGGGCCGCGTCGTGGGTGACCTCCACCCGGAGCGGCTGCCCCACGTCGACGTGGACGAGGAGCCGGTCTCCGACCGCCAGGAGCTCGCGCACCTCGCCGGAGAGCGCGTTGCGCGCGCTGACGCCGGTCAGCGGGGACGACGCCAGGAGCACGTCTTCGGGTCGCACGGTCACCCGGCCCCGCTCGCCGGGCCGGAGCTCCGTCTGCGGCAGGACGACCTCGTGGGTCCCCAGCCGCGCCCGGGTCGTGCGCTCCTCGTGGGCCAGGACTTCGACCTCGAGCAGGTTCTCGAGCCCCAGCGCGTGAGCCAGGGCGAACGCGCCCGGGGTGGCGAGGACCTCGGTCAGCGGCCCCCGCGCGACCACCCGGCCGGCGTCGAGGAGCACCAGTCGGTCGGTCAGCTCCAGCGCCTCGGGGACGAGGTGGGTGACGCAGAGGATCGGCAACGACAGCTCCGCCTGCAGGGTCTCGAGCAGGCCCCTCAGCGCGCGCCGGCGCGCCGGGTCGAGCCCCGTGAAGGGCTCGTCGAGCAGCAGGAGACGCGGACGCGCCATGAGCGCCCGCGCGATCGCGACCCGCTGGGCCTCACCGCCGGAGAGCTGCCGTGGGAGCCGGTCGAACAGGTGCCCGATGCCACACCAGGCGACGACGTCATCTTCGCGGTAGCGCCCGCCGTACCGGATCGTCGGGAGGACGCGCTTGTGCGGCCACAGCCGCGGCTCCTGGAAGACCATCCCGATCCGCCGCCGCCACGGCGGGACCCAGGCGCCGGTCGTGGCGTCGGAGAGCACCTCGTCGCCAAGCGCGACGCGCCCCTCCGACGGCCGCAGGAACCCCGCGACGACCTGGAGGAGCGTGGACTTCCCCGCCCCGCTCGGCCCGAGGATCGCGGTGGTCCCGCCGCCGCATGCCAGATCGGCGGCGAGCGAGAAGCCGCCTCGCTCGGCGACCACCTCGGTGAGGGTCAGCCCGCCGTCCATCGCCGGCTCCGGCGGGCGAGGAGCTCGCCCAAGACCAGGGTGAGCACCGCGAGCGCCGCGCTCGCGATGGCGAAGGCCGTGGCGTCGGACTCGTGGCCGGGCACGTCGAGCGCGCTGAAGAGCGCGAGCGGCAGGGTCCGGGTCTCGCCGGCGATGTTGCCCACGAAGGTTATCGTCGCGCCGAACTCCCCCAGGCTCCGGCCGAAGGCCAGGAGCGCGCCGGCCAGGATCCCCGGGGTCGCGAGCGGCAGGGCGATGGTCCAGAAGGCGCGCCAGCGGGTCGCGCCGAGGGACATCGCCGCCTGCAGCAGGCCAGGATTCGTGGCCTCGAAGGCCTGCCGGATCGGGCGCACGAGCAGGGGGAACGCCACCACCGCGGCGGCGACCGAGGCGCCGGTCGCCGTGAAGGCCAGCCCCAGCCCGCCCAGCGGCCCGTTCGCCCCGAGCAGCAGCAACAGGACGTAGCCGGTCACGATGGGCGGGAGCACGAGCGGCAGGTGGACGAGGACGTCGAGCAAGAGCCGGCCGCGGAACGGGACCCGCGCCAGGACCCACGCCACGGCGACCGCGAACGGCAGGCTCAGCAGCACCGCGACCACGGCCACCCGCAGCGAGAGCAGGACGATCTCGACCAGCGGCTCGCTCATCGGATCTGCTCGAACCCGTAGCGCTCGATGACCACCGCCCCATCGGGGCCGCTCAGCCAGTCGAGGAACGACCGGCTGGCGGCGACGTCGCCGCTCGCCACCGCGGCGCCGACGTAGCGGATCGGGTCGTGCAGCTCGCTCGGCAGCCGGGCGACGACGACCACCGCGTCCCCAGCGGCCAAGGCGTCGGTGCGGTAGACGATCCCGGCCGGCGCCCCGCCGTCGGACACGAAGCGGAGGGCCGCCCGTACGTCCGAGGCGGCGACGACCCGCCCGGCGAGGGCGTCCCACTGGTCGAGGCGCTCGAGCGCCTGTCTCGCGTAGACCCCGGCCGGGACGTGGCTCGGGTCGCCGAGCGCGAGCTTGCCGTCGAAGGCGGCGGCGAGCGACGCGGTCGGCTCCCAGCGGAAGGGCCGCGCCCGCGGCGCGACGACGACCAGCGCGTTGCCCGCGAACCCCCGGCGCGAGTCGGGCGCGAGCTCACCGCGCTCGTCGAGCCAGTCGATCCAGCGCGGGTTCGCGCTCAGGACGACGTCGGCGCCCGCGCCCTGTCCCACCTGTCGCGCCAGGGTCGAGGAGGCGCCGTAGCTGACGCGGACCTCGCGCCCGTTGCGCTCGCCCCAGGCGCGCGCGGCGTCGTCGACCACCGCCCGCAGGCTCGCCGCGGCGAAGACGGTCAGCGGCGGCCGCCCGTCACCCGAGCGCCCACACCCTCCACCGCTGGCGGAGAGCGCGAGCCCGACCGCGACGACGCTGGCGAGGGCCTTCATGGTGGCGTGCAATAGCGCCGACGCGCCGCGCCGGTCAAGGCGGAGCGTGGCGACCGCGACCCCGGTGCCCTTGCCGCGCCTGGCGGGCGGTGCGATCCTCCGCCCGTGGACTTCGACCACCTGTTCGAGACCGTCTGGCCCTGGGCCTGGCCATCCCTCGCGCTCATCGCGTGGACCCTGCTGTGGGTCTTCGTGCTGCGCCGGACGCGGAAGTGGCTCGCCACGCGCGAGCCCCAATCGGACACGCCGCGCAAGCGCGACGCCGCCGTCGACCGCGCGCTCCGCATCCTCTTCCTCGGCGCAATCCTCATCGGGGTCTACTGCTGGGTGCTCTGGGCGGACTTCTCGGACTCGGTGAAGGACTTCATGGAGACCCGGGTGTCGGTCTGGGTCATGGCGACGGTCTTCCTCATCGCCTTCGTCGTCGCCGGGGTTTTCGTCGTGCGGCGCCTGCTCGTCTTCATGGGCGGTCGCGCCTCGGCGACCAAGAGCAGCGTCGACGACGCCATCGTCGAGGCGCTCCACCGGCCGCTCTACCTGACGGTCGTGCTCCTCGGCGTGAACCTGTGGGCGCGCCTCGTCCCGATCCCCGACGCCGTCAACGACTACATCGGCCGCGGCAGCGAGACGTTCATCATCATCCTGGTCGTCCTGCTCGTCGACGGCGTCGTCCAGGGGCTGCTGATCGCGCGCGCCGAGCGCTCGAAGGTCCTCAAGACCAGCGGCGTCGTCCTCCGCACCGGCATCCGCATCGCCTTCTATACGATCGGTGGCCTCATGGCGCTGTCGTCCCTCGGCCTCGACGTCACGCCGATCCTCGCCTCCCTCGGCGTGACCTCGATCGCCATCGGTCTCGCGCTCCAGGGCACCCTCGAGGACTTCCTCGCCGGGCTGCTGCTCGCGGCGGACCAGCCGGTCGCGGTCGGCGACTTCATCGAGATGGACGCCGGCCAGAGCGGCATCGTCCTGTCCATCGGCTGGCGGACCACGCGCATCCTGACCCGCGAGGACATGCACGTGATCGTGCCGAACTCGACCCTCGCGAAGGCCACGGTCCTGAACCGCTCGCGCCCGCGGGAGGCGTGCAAGTTCACGGTCCGCTGCGGGGTCCACTACTCGAGCGACCTCGACCAGGTCGCCCGCGTCGCCGTCGCCGTCGCCGCCCAGGTCCAGGAGAGCGATCCCCGGGCGGTCCACGGCTTCAAGCCCGGGGTCGTGTTCGACGGCTTCGGGGACTCCAGCGTCGACTTCGCGGTGTGGCTCTGCTCCAAGACCTGGGAGGACCACTTCGGCCTCCAGGACAACTTCGTCCGGAGCCTCCACCGCCGCTTCGAGGAGGTCGGGATCATCATCCCGTTCCCGATCCGGACCCTCGACATCCCCACCGGGACGACGCTCCGGATCGAGCGCACGGCGCCGCTGGCCGACGGCGAGGTCCCCAGCGATACCCCGGTGGACGAGCCGCCCATCGACCCGACGCCTCCACGGGTCATGAGCGATCGCGACCCCACCCGATAGGGCGGTGGCGCCGGTCGGGACGACCTTCTCCTTGCCAGCGGCGCCCACCGTGCGCTTCTGTGAGCCGACGCCACCGTTCACCGTTCCAGGAGCCCCGGTGAAGTACCGCATCGACCCCACCGTTCTCTCGCGCGTGACCGCCGACCGCCGCCGCGAGCTCGAGGAGGCGCTCCTCGACCTCGAGACCGAGGACGACGGCGAGCCCCCGACCCTGGTCGTGGGCGTGCTCCCGGACGGGGGCCTCGCCTACGCCGTCGAGTCCGCCGAGGGCGGCGTCACCGCGGTCCCCCTGCCCTACCCGCGCGTCGCCCGGGTGTTCCGCGAGTATCGGGACGTGATCCAGCGTCTCGCCCGTTCGGACCTGGGATCCTTCGGGATGCGCGACTTCGAGACCCTCGACTACGCCAAGAAGCTCGTCCACGACGAGGCGGGCGCGCTGCTCAGGAAAACGCTGCGGACCGCCGTCAACATCGATCTCGCCCAGGCCCGTCGCCTCTTCACCCTGTCGTTCCTGCTGTCCTCCGACCTCCCCGAGGAGGTCATCCGCACCCACCGCCGCCACGGAGCGCCCACGTGACCGACGCCGAGCCCCGCGCCTCGCAGATCGACCCGTCCCTGCTGTCGTGGTGCGAGGTGGACACGGGGGCGCTGGCCGCCAACGCGCGGGAGATGCGCCGGCGCGTCGGAGACGAGGTGCTGCTCGGGATCGTCGTCAAGTCCGACGCCTATGGTCACGGCCTGGTCGACGCGTCGCGGGTGTTCCTCGGCGCCGGCGCCGACTGGCTCATCGTGAACGCGCTCTACGAGGCGCAGGCCCTCCGCGCGGCGGGCGTCGACGCCCCGCTCTACGTCGCCGGGCACGTCCCGCCGGCCGCCGCGCCGGACGTCGTCGCGGCCGACGCCCGGGTGGTCGTCTACGACGCCGACGTCGTCGACGCGCTGGCCGCCGCGGGCCGAGCCGCTGGGCGCCCGGTCGCCGTTCACCTGAAGGTCGAGACGGGCAACCAACGCCAGGGGCTCCTGCTCGAGGACGCCGTGGCGCTGGGCCGGCGGGTGGCGGCGACCGACGGGGTGATCCTCGAGGGGCTCGCGACCCACTACGCCGACATCGAGGACACGACCGACCACCGCTTCGCGATGCAGCAGCTCTCGCGCTTCGACGAGGCCGTCTCGGCCTTCGCGAACGCCGGGCTGCCCGTCGCCATCCGACACACCGCGAACTCGGCGGCGACGATCCTCTGGGGGCGTACCCACGGCGAGCTCGTCCGCGTGGGGCTCTCCGCCTACGGGATGTGGCCGTCGGCCGAGACCCACGCGGTCGCCGTCGCCCTCGAGCACCGCGAGCAGGGCGGCCGCGGCGGCTTCATGCCGACCCTGACCCCGGCGCTCCGCTGGCGGGCGCGGCTCGCGCAGGTCAAGGACGTCGCGGCCGGCGAGTGGATCGGCTACGGCCGGACCTTCCGGACCACCCACCCGATGCGGATCGCCATCGTCCCGGTCGGCTACTTCGAGGGCTACGACCGGCGCCTGTCGAACCTCGCCCACGCCCTCGTCGACGGCGTCCGCGCCCCGGTTCGCGGGCGCGTCTGCATGAACATGACGATGCTGGACGTGACCCACATCCCGTCGGCCCGGGCGGGCTCGGTCGCGACCCTGCTCGGCCCCGACGGCGACGAGCGGGTCAGCGCCGAGGACCTCGCCGGCTGGATGGGCACGATCAACTACGAGGTCGTCTCCCGCATCCACCCGTCGATCCTTCGAGTCTTCGTCTGATCCGGCCGCCGCGCTGCTGCCCGGGACCGCGCGAATCTGTTAGCGTCGGCCCATGCGCGTCCTCCACTCGATGATCGGCTCCGGCGGCGACGTGCTGCCCTTCACCCGGCTCGCGCGGGCCCTGCTCGACCGCGGCCACCAGGTCACGGTCCAGACGTGGAGCCAGTACCACCCGTGGTTTCCCGACGGGGCGCGGATCGTCGCGCCGCGCCACGACGTCGGGGCGGGCGACCTCCACCGGGCCTTCGTCGAGGCGCTGCAACTGGCGTCGCCCTGGGACCAGATCGGCCGCTTCGCGCGGACCTTCTACGGGCTCGATCGGGGCCGGGACGCGGCGCTCGCGGCCGCCGCCCACGCCCGCGAGGTCGCGACCGGCCACGACGTCGCCATCTGCGACGTCCTCGACCACATGGGGCAGCTCGGCTGCGATCTCGCCGGGGTCCCGTGGTTCTCCTGGGCCTCGCGCCCAGCGCCGAACCCGCGCGACGTCGACCGCCCGCTGGCTCCCGTGGACGAGGCGCTGTCGGCCTTCTTCACGATCGCCGGGGCCGGGGCCGGCGGCGACGGGAAGCGGCGCGTACTGACCTTTCGGGCGCGCGGCCCCCTCGGCGACCTCGTCAACGCCTCCCCGGCGCTGATCCTCCCCCACCCGCACCACCCGGAGGCCCTCGTCACCGGCGCGTGGCTCGCGCCAGCCTCCGAGATCACCGGCGCACCCCTGCCGGACGCCGTCGCGCGGTTCCTCGACGCCGGCCCGGCGCTCCTCCTGTCCTTCGGCACCCTGCCGGATCTGCGAGGCCGGACGTCGGCGCTGCTCGCGGCCGCCGCGCGCACGGGGTGGCGCGTCATCCTGCAGGTCCTGCCGCCCGACGCCCCGCCGAGCTGGATCCCCCCGGGGACGCTCGTCGTCCGCGACCGCCTGCCCTACGCGGCGCTCCTGCCGCGGCTCGCGGGCTTCGTCTATCACGGCGGCGCTGGGACGCTGTACGAGGCCTGCCGCGCGGGCTGCCCGTCGCTGGCGATGCCGCACATGGCAGACCAGTACTACTGGGCCCGCGCCATCGCGTCGCGGGGGCTCGGGCCGCGGCCGCTGCTGCCCGACGAGCGCGACCCGGCCAAGCTCGACGCGCCCTTCGACGCCCTCCGAGACCCGCGCTGGGCGGCCGCCAACGCGGCGCTCGGCGCCCGGCTCGCCGAGGAGGACGGCGTCGCCGTCACGGTCGCGCACCTCGAGCGGGTCGGCGGGACGGCCGCGTGAGCCTGCTGGTCACCGGCGGCGCGGGCTTCATCGGCTCGGCCTTCGTCCGGCGCCGGCGCGCCCATCACCCCGACGAGCCCGTCGTCGTCCTCGACGCGCTGACCTACGCCGGGAGCCGCGACAACCTCGCCGGCGTCGACGTCCACTTCGTCCACGGGGACGTCTGCGACGGGGAGCTGGTGGCGCGGGTCCTCGCCGACCACGGCGTCGACCGCGTCGTCCACCTCGCCGCCGAGAGCCACGTCGACCGGTCGATCCTCGGCCCCGACGCCTTCGTCCGGACCAACGTCCTCGGCACGGCGACGATGCTCCGGGCCGCGCGCGAGGCCGGCGTCGCCCGTTTCCTCCACGTCTCGACCGACGAGGTCTACGGCGAGCTCGCCCCCGACGAGGCGCCGTGGACCGAGGCCGCGCCCCTCGCCCCGCGCTCGCCCTACGCGGCGTCGAAGGCCGCCGCCGACCACCTCGTCCAGGCCTTCCACGCGACCTACGATCTGCCGACGCTCATCACGCGCTGCACGAACAACTACGGGCCGCGGCAGCACCCCGAGAAGCTCATCCCGCTCTGCACCCTGGCGGCGCTCGACGGTCGGCCGCTGCCGCTCTACGGCGACGGCCGGCAGGTGCGTGACTGGATCCACGTCGACGACCACTGCGACGCCCTCGAGCTCGTGCTCGACAGCGGTGAACCGGGCGCGGTCTATCATGTGGCCGGGAACGACCCGCGCGAGAACGTGGCCATCGCGCGCGGCATCCTGGCGGCGACCGACCGGCCGGAGACGCAGCTCACGTACGTGACCGACCGGCTCGGCCACGACCGCCGCTACGCCCTCGACGCCTCGAAGATCGCCCGGGAGCTGGGCTTCACCCCGACGCGCCGCCTCGGCACGGCGCTCGCCGAGACCGTCGCCTGGTACCGCGACCACCGCGCCTGGTGCGACGCCATGCTGGCGAGGACCCAAGCGTGAGCTGGGTGATCCTCGGCGGCGGCGGCTTCTTCGCCGGTCACCTCCGCGACGCGCTGTTCGGCGCGGAGGTCCGGTCGCTCCCGCGCGCCGAGTGCGACGTCACTCGCCCCGCGCAGCTCGCCGACGCCGTCGCGGACGCCGAGGTCGTCGTGAACTGCGCCGGCTTCACCGCGGTCGACCGGGCGGAGGCCGAGCCCTCCGAGGCCCACCGGGTCAACGTGGACGGCGCAGCCAACGTCGCCCACGCCGCAGCGCGCGCTGGCGCCCTGTGCGTGCACCTGTCTACCGACTTCGTGTTCGACGGCTGCGGCGCGCCCTACTCTGGCGACGCCCGACCCGCGCCGCTGAGCGTCTACGGCCGCACCAAGCGTATGGGCGAGCTCGCCGCGCTGGGGGCGGGCGGCCGCCTGCTGATCGCCCGCGTCCAGGCGCTGTACGCCGCTGGCGGCCGAGGCTTCGCGAGCCGCATCGCGGAGCTGCTGCTGGGCGACGCGCCGCTCCGCCTCGACGACGAGCGCCGCGTCCAGCCGACCTGGGCGCCGATCGCGGCCTCTCAGCTCGTCGTCCTCGCCGGGAGCGGGGCCACGGGGCTCTACCACCTCAGCTGCGCGGGCGGGACCACCTGGGCCGGCTTCGGCCGCGCGCTGGCCGCGCGCCTCGGAGTCGAGCCGCGCTTCGAAGCGGTGCCGACGGCGGCGCTGAGCTCGGTCGCTCGCCGCCCCGCCGACACCCGCTTCGACCACTCCGCGCTCGTCGACCGGGGCATCCCGGTGCCGACCTGGGAGGAGGGGCTCGACGGCTACGTCGCCACCCTCCGAGCGGCGGAGGGCCGGAGATGAAAGGGATCCTCCTGGCCGGCGGTGAGGGGACGCGGCTCCACCCGATGACCCGAGTCGTTTCGAAGCAGCTGCTGCCGGTCTACGACAAGCCCCTCGTCTACTACCCCCTGACGACGTTGATGCTGGCCGGCGTCCGCGACATCCTGATCATCACGCGCCCGCGGGACAGCGGCGCCTTCCAGGAGCTGCTCGGCGACGGCAGCGCCTGGGGGCTCTCGCTCCGCTACGCCGTCCAGCCCTCGCCCCGCGGGATCGCCGAGGCGCTGCTCATCGGCCGCGCGCACCTCGCCGGCGGCCCGGCGGCGCTGGCCCTGGGCGACAACCTCTTCTTCGGTACCGGGCTCGGCCGGAACCTCGAGACCGTCGCGGCGGCCAACCGCGGCGCGACGATCTTCGCCTACCCCGTCCGAGACCCGGCGCGGTACGGCGTCATCGCGCTCGACGAGGACGGCGCGCCTCTCCGGATCGACGAGAAGCCGCGGCGCCCGAGCTCGTCGCTCGCGATCCCCGGGCTCTACTTCTACGACGCCGACGCCCCGGACATCGCCGCGTCGCTCCGCCCCTCGGCCCGCGGCGAGCTCGAGATAAGCGACGTCAACCGCGCGTACCTCGACCGCGGCCGCCTCGCGGTCGTGCAGCTCGGCCGCGGCGCGACCTGGCTCGACGTCGGCACCCCCGAGGCCCTCGCCCAGGCGACGGCCTACGTCCAGACCATCGAGGAGCGCCAGGGGCTCATGATCGGCTGCCCCGAAGAGGTCGCCTACCGCCTGGGCCTCATTGACGCCGAGGCCCTCGCCCGCCTCGCCGAGCCCCTCGCGCACAACGCCTACGGCCGCTACCTCTCGGCGCTCCTGTCCTCGCCATGAGCGTCACGACGACGTCGCTCGACCTCCCGGAGGTCCTGGTGCTCGCGCACGCGATCCACGCTGACGGCCGCGGGCGCTTCGAGGAGCTCTATCGCGCCGCGGACTACGCCGCGATCGGCTTGCCGGAGCTGGTTCAGGACAACCTCAGCGTGTCGGCGCGCGGGGTCCTGCGGGGGCTCCACTTCCAGCACCCCGACGCTCAAGGGAAGCTCGTGACCGTCGTGGCCGGGGCGATCTTCGACGTCGCGGTCGACGTCCGCGCCGGCTCGCCTCGGTTCGGGCGCGCCGCCGCCGTCACCCTCCGGGCCGGGGACGGCCACCAGCTCTGGGTCCCGCCGGGCTTCGCCCACGGCTTCTGCGCGCTCGCCGACGAGACGATTGTCCTCTACAAGGTCAGCGCCTACTACGCGCCCGAGCACCAGCGGGTCCTCGCCTGGGACGACCCCGACCTGGCCATCCCGTGGCCGCTCGCCGATCCCCGGCTCTCCGACCGCGACCGAGGCGCGCCGCGGCTCGCCGACTTCACGACCCTGCCGAGCTACCCGTGAGCGCCGCGCCAGCTTGAATTCCCGGGCCCCGCGAGCGACTCTCTGCCCGTGGCTCTCAACGACCGAAACCTGAACGTCCTCATCGACGGCGTCGCCGCCGTCGCTGGTCTCCTCGCCGGCCCCATGAAGGGGGACGAGCGCAAGCAGGCGGAGACCGCCTGGGAGCGCTTCGAGCTCGGCCTCCGCGCGATGGGCGACGACATCCCGCTGACCGACCTCGCCGCCCGCTTCCGCCTCAACAGCTTCGAGCTCCGCTGCGTGGTGCTGGCGCTGGCGAGCCACATCGAGCCGCGGATGTCGCAGCTGGTCGCCCAGACGAGCCGCGAGATGTTCGCCCGCGGGGTGACGATCCGGCTCGCGGTCGAGCGCTTCTGCACCGTGCCGACCGAGCGCGTCACCGCGCGGAAGTCGTTTCTGCCGTCGTCGCCGCTCATCCGGCACCGCATCATGAGCCTCGGCCGCACCGAGGTCGGCGCCTCCGAGGGGCTGCTGTCGCGGCGGCTCGAGCTGTCGACCCCGACGCTGCGGTTCTTGCTGCGCGAGAACGAGCTCTCCGAGTCCCTCGCCAAGGTCGCCAGCCTCGAGTTCCCGGATCTCTCGCTCTTCAACGTCATCCTCGACCACGAGCACCTCGACCAGGTGCGCCAGCTCGTCGAGCACCACCGCGACTACCGCCGCATCATCAGCGACTGGGGCTTCGACAAGGTCCTGCCCTACGGCCGCGGGCTGACGTTCCTGTTCACCGGCCCCCCGGGCACCGGCAAGACGCTCCTCGCCCACGCCCTCGCCGCGCACGTGAAGCGCCAGATCCTCTCGCTGAGCGCCGCCGACATCCCCGAGAAGGAGGGTGTCGAGAAGCTCCTCGGGGATCTCCTGACCGAGTCGACCATGCGCGACGCCATCGTCCTCATCGACGAGTGCGAGGCGCTCCTGGGCAAGGCCGACAAGCGCAAGGCCACGGCGTTCAAGGCCGTCGAGGAGTTCGAGGGGATCATGGTCCTGGTGACCAACCACCCCGAGGCCCTCGACGAGGGCGTCGAGCGGCGGATCATGTACCACCTGCCCTTCGAGGTGCCGGACAACGAGCTCCGCCGCCAGATCTGGGAGGTCCACCTGCCGCCGGAGGTCCCCCTCGAGGGCGACATCGACCTCGAGATCCTCGCGAACACCTATGACTTCTCGGGCGGGACCATCAAGAACGCCATCTTGTTCGCGGTGAACCTCGCCATCGCGAAGAACCCGAAGCGCCCGCGCCTGACGATGGATCTCCTCGAGGAGGGCTGCAAAGCCCAGCTCCGCTACGCCCTCGAGGAGCTGACGGTCCGGACGGGCACGCACCTCCGGCTCAAGGACATCGTCCTGCCGCCGAAGCCCTACAAGAAGGTCCGCGAGATCATCGCCGCCGGCCGCAACCAGGCGACCGTCCTCAACACCTGGGGCTTCGGCAAGAAGCTCGTCACCGGCAAGGGCATCACCTGCCTCTTCGACGGCCCGCCCGGTACCGGCAAGACCCTCTGCGCCGAGATCATCAGCGGCGAGTTCGACCGCCCCCTCTACCGGATCAACCTCCCGGAGGTCGTCTCCAAGTACGTCGGCGAGACCGAAAAGAACATCAAGGCCATCTTCCAGCAGGCGCGGGTCAGCCACGCGATGCTGCTCTTCGACGAGGCGGACTCGCTCTTCAGCGCCCGCGTCGCCGAGACCAAGTCCTCGACCGACCGCTACGCCAACATGGAGGTCAACCTCCTCCTGCAGGAGATCGAGCGCTTCCCCGGCGTGGTCATCCTGACGACCAACTTCTACGGCTCGCTCGACAAGGCCCTCATCCGCCGCATCCAGTTCCGCGTGACCTTCGAGGACCCCGACGAGGAGAGCCGCCAGCGGATCTGGGAGACCCTGCTGCCGCCGGAGACGCCGCTCGCGGCGGACGTCGACTTCGCCAAGCTCGCCAAGCACTTCGAGATGACCGGCGGCATGATCAAGAACGCCTTGATCCGCGCGGCCTACCTCGCGTGCGACATCGGCTCGGCGATAACCCAGAAGCTCCTCGAGGAGAGCTGCCTCGACGAGTACCAGGCCGCCGGGAAGGTCGCGCGCGATCCGTCCGCGATGCCCGCGGCGAAGCTCGTCATCCCCGAGGACGCGATCGAGCTGCCCCAGGACTGGCAAGAGCGCGGCATCCCGCCGGAGCTCCTCGTCAAGTCCCGGGCGGCCCTCGCCAGCCGCGGCAACGGCGCGGGTGAGGACGACGTGGACGAGGACGACGCGCACGACGAGGCCGAGCCTCGCCGCTGAGCCCGCGCTCGCCGCCCGCCAGGGGCTGCCCTTCCCCTTGGTATGCGCCTTGCTTTACGGTGCACGTCCCGCCCGCTCACGCGCCGTGAGCCCGGGTCAAGAGACGCCAAGCAGAGAAGATGCGTAGACCAACCCGCCGAATCGCAACGCGAATCGCCAACTGGAGACAAACGTCCCGGGTGGGGTCTACACTCCTCAAAAAGCTCTCCCCCTGCGATCGGTCTGAGGCGGCCGGCGCTGGGGCACGAAGCGAGGTGACGCGTGGTCGCTAAGTTCGACAAGGACAAGGGGTACCTCGACAAGCTCAACGAGCGCCGCCGCCGCGAAGGCGTGCTGGAGCGCCAGCAGGAGATCCAGAAGGAGTTCCTGCTCGAGCAGATCGACGAGCTGGCCGCCGACTTCGCGGACAACCCGGAGCAGATCGGCAACTACGTCGCCGACCTCGAGGCCGCGGGGATGCTGGGCGTCGCCGACAAGGGGATGCTCTTCCGGCGCCTCTGGGAGACGATGGGCCCGGCCTTCGCCGACCGCGCCTTCAACATGACCGAGCGCGCGGTCTTCGAGTCGGACGACCTCGCCCGCTCGATCGCCGACGACGTCGCCTCGGAGCGGAGCAACTTCTTCGCCGACAAGGCCGAGCGCAGCGTCGCCCCCGAGCGCGCCGAGCAGCTCGATCACGCCTCGGCGATCCTCGTGAAGCTCTCCGAGGCCCTCGGCCTCCACCTCGATCTCGCGCCGACGCCTCCGGTGCGCGACGAGGCCGACACCGCGATCGTCGACCCCGACGCCGAGCGCGCCGCGAAGACCCGCGAGCTCCTCGACGTCCTCGGGCCGCAGCTCGAGGTCGACACCGGCGATCTCGAGGTCCGGGTCGACGAAGAGGCCCGCCACCGCACGGAGCTCCAGGGCCTCTACGGCCTGATGGCGGACGGCACGGTCTTCCTCAACCCCGAGGTCTACGACCCCGAGACCTCCGAGGGCCGCGGGCTCCTCGCCCACGAGGTCAGCCACATCGCCCAGCGCGAGAACATGCTGCGCGGGGCCGGCGGGCTCGAGGCCGTCGGCGCGGACTCGATGATCGGCATGGCCGAGGCCGAGGCCGACACCATCAGCGAGATGTTCGCCGAGGGCGGCGCGGTGCAGGCGCCCCTCGCCTCGCTCGCGATGTACGATCAGGCGGCGTGCGGGCCCAAGAGCTCGACCCCGGAGACCCCGAAGGAGCCGACCAAAGAGGTCATCGTCGAGCCGCCGATCTACGAGATCGTCGAAGACGAGATCAAGGTCCCCAACGTCAACTTCCCCTTCGACGAGCCCGGCCGCGCGATACAGGGCAAGTCGGCCATCGACGCGTCCGGCTACGCCGAGCAGAACCACCCGATCCTGCGGCGCCTCATCGAGACCGTCGCGACCTACCCGGAGATCACCGGCATCTCCATCAAGTCGCACACCGACCACCGCGGCAGCGACGAGTACAACATGGCGCTGTCGGACCGGCGCGCCAAGGCCACCCAGGAGTGGCTGCGGGGCCCGTCGGACAACGGCCCGGCCCTGACCATCAAGATCACCGAGGCGGTCGGCAAGGGCGAGAGCGAGCCGATCAACCAGAGCCAGTTCAAGGACGGGCGCGACCTCAACGAGGCGCAGCACCGCGAGAACCGGCGCAGTGAGTTCCGCATCACCGAGGTCAACGGCCAGGCGCACTCCGGGCCGTTCAAGCCGACGAAGAAGAAGCTCGTCCAGCCGGGGCGGACCATCATCCGCTACCTCGACGCGGACGGAAACGTCATCAAGGAGGAGGTCGTCCCCGACGGCCAGTCCCCCGAGGGCCTGAGCGCGCAGGAGCAGGCGCAGGTCGGCGGCGGCAACGCCGGCGGCGGCCAGGCGTCGCAGGCCCAGACCGGCAGCGGCGGTGGCCAGCCGAGCCAGGCGACGTCGTCCCAGAGCGGTCAGACCGAGCAGCCGGTGACCTCGAGCGGCCAGAGCGCCGCGCCGGTCTCCCAGGGCGGGACGGTGCTCAAGAAGAAGGAGACGCCGAGCCGCAAGAAGATCAAGGTCCCGTACCGCTACGCGACGCCGAGTATCCTCGGCTCGGTCCCGCAGCCCCTGCCCCACGGCATCTTCCAGGCCAAGGCGGGCGCCGGCGGCCTCAAGGGCGGCACCATCGGCGAGCGGACGCGCCCCGGCGCCGGCGGCGAGCCCCTCAGCGGCTCGCTCAAGGAGCGCTTCGAGTCGGCCTTCGGGCAGGACTTCTCCGACGTCCGCATCCACCGCGGCTCGGCGGCCGCGACCAGCGTCGGCGCGACGGCCTTCGCGCGCGGCAACGACATCCACTTCGCGCCGGGGCGCTTCGACGCCGCGTCGCAGTCGGGCCTCGACGTGCTCGGCCACGAGCTGACGCACATCGTGCAGCAGCGCGCCGGGCGCGTGTCGGTCCCGCAGAACAAGGGGCTCAACGTCAACGTCGACCGGGCGCTCGAGGCCGAGGCCGACCTCCTCGGCTCCCGCGCGGCGCGCGGCGAGCGCGTCAGCGTCGGCGGCTCGGCGGCCGGGCTCCTGCGCCGGCAGGACACGATCCAGTACGAGCGCGGCGCCGGCGAGCAGACGAGCGAGGGCGGCGAGCAGGCCGAAGAGGCGCCCAACAACGTCGAGATCTACATCGGCGGGCAGAAGATCTCGGCGCGGATGCCGGCCGGCGCGGCGCCGGGTCAGGTCCGGGTCGACTTCGCCGGCGCGTCGTTCCACGGGGTCAGCCTCGGTCGCGCCACGGTCACCTTCGACTCGGCGTGGAAGATCGAGCGCGGGACCGTCAACGCCTCGGTCAACATCGGCGAGTACGTCCAGGCCGACGACGTCGAGCTCCGCATCGAGCGGCGCGAGGTCCGGGGCGAGGTCCAGGGCCACGTCTCGGCGCAGATCAACGGCGCTCGCCTCAACGTGAGCGAGCTCTTCGACACGACCATCGACCTCAGCATCTCGAGCGACGGCATCTCGGGCCGCGCGCAGGTCGACGCCACGACGCCCATCAACCTCGGGCCCGGCATCACCCTCGAGAGCGGCGCCCTGACCGTCGTGCTCGCGGCCGACGGGACCGTGACCGCCACCGGGCGGGTCGAGGGGACGGTCGAGGGGCTCGGCAGCGTCGCCATCAGCGCCCAGGCCATCAGCGACGGCCACCTCTCCGGCCGCATCGACGTCACCCTCGCCGAGCCGCTCGCGGTCCCCGGCGTCGAGGGCGTGACCATCACCAGCGTCAACATCGGCGGCGAGTACGTCAGCGGCGAGAGCTGGACCGTCACCGGCGGCGTCGGCGTCAACATCCGCGACTGGGTCGGCGCCGACATCCAGGGCAGCTACACCCACACGGCCGGCGGCGGCGGTGGCGGCGGTGGCGCCGAGGGCGGCGCGCGCGAAGGCGGCGGACGGGCCACCGAGGGTGGCGGCGGCGACGCGGGCGGCGGGGCCTCCTCGTCGTGGTCGTTCCGCGGGACGCTCACCCAGCTGCAGCCCTACACCGTCGGCGAGGGCGAGAGCCAGGTCACCCTCGAGAACGGCACCGTCGGGGTCGTCTTCGAGAGCGGGACCTTCGTCCAGTGCTCGGCCGGGGTCGACTGGTCGACCACCGACTGGCAGGGCAACGTCAACGGCACCTACAAGGTCCAGGAGCAGGAGCTCGACGCGACCGGCACCATCTCGATGAAGGCCGACGAGCTCGCCCTGGGCGAGACCGGGGGCCGCCTCACCGAGGTCAACGGCCAGGTGAAGATCGTGGCCAACGTCCCGACCGAGCTGTCGGGCAACGTCAAGGCCATCTTCCCCTACGAAGAGCAGGACACTTTCGAGGTCAGCGGCGAGGGCCTCAAGGTCGACATCCCGAACCTCAAGGCGTCGGGCAGCGCGACGGTCAAGACGCTCCGCGAGCTCCCCTTCGGCGACACCGCGGCCTACAACGCCAAGGTGGCCGAGGGCGCGTCCGCGACGCTCACCGTCGCGGAGAACAAGCTCGAGGGCATCACCGGGGGGCTGGCCTTCTCGGTGGCCTACGGCGAGGAGCCCGTCGGCGAAGGGACGATCGACGTCAACTTCGAGGGCGAGAACAGCGCCCTGAACGCGACGGCGACCTTTACGCTGACGGCCGAAGAGGGCTTCGGCGTGCCGGACCGGGTCGCCGGCCCGGTGAAGCTGCTCCCGGGCGGGACCTTCGTCCTGTCCATCGAGAACAGCGTGCTGGCGCTCGCCCAGGTCCAGAACGTCGGCTACGAGGTCAAGCAGACCGGCGAGGGCGCGACCGGCGTCTTCGGCGGGACGGTCAACGGGAGCTACGACTTCCGGACCCAGAAGCTGAACGTCACCGGCGACGGGGCGGTGAAGGCCGACTGGCCGCTCGCGCCGGCCGAGGGTGTGAGCCTGACCTTCAAGGAGGGCGGCTCGATCAACGTGACCGTGGCGGAGAGCAAGCTCACCAAGGTCAACGGCGAGTTCCCCTTCGACGCGACGATCGCGGCGAAGGAGAAGATCCCGGAGCTGGTGCTCGAGGGCAAGGTCAACGGCGACTACACCGACGAGACCGGCAAGTTCAACGGCGCCCTCGAGGCGACGCTCAAGCAGGCCGTGCCCATCCCGATGCAGGGCGAGGGCAACCTCCTGACCATCAAGGAGGGGGCGACGGTCAAGGCGACGGTGGCCGATTCGGCGCCCGGGACCCTCGAGGCGTCCTTCGACGCGGACTACCAGCGCGAGGGCAAGCTCTTCCTCGCGGGCCACGTCGAGACGTCGAAGTACGACTTCAAGACCGGCGACTTCGACTTCAAGGGTGACCTGACCCTCAAGCAGGACATCGAGAAGTCCACCGAGGACGGCAAGTGGACCTTCAAGGTCAAGTCCGGCGCCTCGGTCGGGGTCGAGGTCGCGAAGTCCAAGCTCGAGGCCATCACCGGCTCCATCCCCTTCGAGGTGCACGACACGGACGGCTGCCTGCTCAAGGGCAGCCTGACCGAGGCGCGCCTCGAGATGAAGGACCTCGAGTTCAGCGGGACGCTGGACGTCGCCCTCGGGCGCGACCTCGAGTACCCGCGGAACGAGGACGGCTCGGCGGCGCCGGCGCCCGGCAACCCGCCGGTGTCGATCGTCGCGAAGAAGGACGTCTCCCACGTCAGCGGACGCATCGACAAGAACGTCTTCGCGGAGCTCACGGCCAAGCTCGCCTTCGGCGTCAAGCTCGGCGGTGAGGAGTACGGCGCGGGCGAGGTCGGCGGCACCTGGGACGTCCAGAAGAACAAGTTCAGCGGCCAGGGCGACATCAAGCTCACCAAGAACCTGTTCATCGGCGACGAGCGGCGGACCGCCAAGGGCGGCACGGCCCTCGAGAGCTGGATCCTCGGCTTCGCGGCCGGCCAGGGCCTGACCGTCGCGGTCAAGAACAACGTCCTCGACTCGGCGACCGTCAACCTGGGCTGCGTGCTGTTCCACAACCTCGAGGCGGTCGCGACCGGCACAGTCAACGGCAGCTACAAGCTCGGCGAGACCGAGAGCTTCGAGGGCACCGCCGACGTCTCGGTCATCAAGAACCTCGACTTCCACGAGGGGTCGAAGTTCCACTACTGGATCGAGAAGGGCACCGGGGCCGAGGTCTCGTTCAGCGGCCTCAAGGTCAACTCCGCGGGCGGCAACTTCCGGCTGCTCATGAAGGAGGGCGCCAAGGACAAGATCCGGGTGCTGCTCGGGGCGTCCTACACGCCGGGCGACGGCTTCCACGCCGCCGGGCAGATCGAGGTGCTCGACGACATCCCGATGGCCGAGAACGGCGAGTGGAAGTTCTCGGTCGCCAAGGGCTCGGGCGGCGGCGCCACCATCGAGGGCAAGGACGTCACCCACCTCAACGGGGACATCACGGTCCTCGTCGACAAGGGCAAGGACCCCTTCGCCAAGGGCACCTTCAACATCGACTACACCCTCGCGGAGACGAGCCCCGTCATCAACGCGACCGGGACCGTCGAGCTCCTGTCGAGGGTCGAGCTCGGCTCCAAGGGCGAGTGGAAGTTCTTCGTGATGCCGACGACGGGCGCGAGCCTGACGATCACGAACAACGACCTCGAGTCCATCGCCGGGACCATCGAGCTGCAGGCGGACAAGGGCGAGGAGCCCTTCGCCAAGCTGACGCTCGCGGGGTCGTACTCGAAGTCGGACGGCTTCGCGGGGTCGGCCACGGCGGAGCTGTTGACCGAGTACAAGGTCATCGACACGCCCATCGGCCAGGAGAACTACTCGCTCTGGGTGATGCCCGGGACGGGCGCGACCATCACGCTGGTCGGCAGCGACATCACCCTCATCGGCGGCCAGGTCATCGCGATGATCCGCGACGGCGAGGGGCCGAAGGGCAACTTCATCGAGGTCACCGCGGTCGGCGTCAGCTACGGCTACAAGGAGAAGCAGTTCTCCGGTGGCGGCTCGGCGGTCGTCCAGAAGGACAAGAAGCTCGCGACCTTCGGCGAGTCCGAAGAGCTGTGGCTCGCGCAGGGGACGGGCGCCAACGCGACCGTCGCCGCCAACGTCCTGCAGCAGGTGGGTGGCAACATCCAGCTGAAGCTCAAGGACGCCACCGACTTCTACATCCAGTGCGGGCTCAAGGGCAGCTTCGACGCCGCCGGCGGGACCGGGTTCACCGGCCAGGGCGGCGCGACGATCACCCGCCAGAAGAAGCTCGGCGAGCTCGGCAGCTACAAGTTCTTCCTCGACGAGGGCGCCGGCGCGACGGCGTACATCGAGCAGAACAAGCTGACCAAGGTCGACGGCAACGTCCCCTTCCAGGTCCACGACGAGAAGGGTGTCCTGCTCAAGGGCCAGGCCAAGGGCAGCTACAAGACCGAGGAGAAGAAGTTCTCCGGGACGGGCGATGTCCGCCTCGGCCGCAACATCGAGTACCAGATCGGCAGCATCAAGCTGGTCTTCAAGGAGGGCTCGGGCGGTAACGGCACGGTCACCGACAACGAGCTGAGGAAGCTCGGGGGCACGCTGGACGTCGACATCCACGACGCCACCGGCCCGATGATCAACGTCAACGCGTCGGGTGAGTTCGACGCGGTCCAGAAGAAGCTCCTCTGGGTCGAGGGCGGCGCCTCGCTGTTGAGGCCCATCTCGGTCGGCGGCGAGGGCGACAACGCCATCCTGCGGATCACCACGCTCGAGGGCTCGGCGCGCGTCGAGAACAACGAGCTCAAGTGGTGTCGCGGCAAGCTCGGCTTCGAGGCCCCGCGCCTGCTCAACATGAAGGGCGAGGTGCAGGGCGGCTGGGAGGCGACCGGCGGCAAGGACGTCTTCTACGGCGAGGGCTGGGTCGACTTCACCATCTTCGACGAGCCGGCGCAGCACCGGCACATGAAGGGCAAAGCCGACTTCAAGTACAACAAGGACGAGACCTGGAAGATCGGCGGCGAGATCGACTACCAGCTCAACGAGATGATCGGCGGCAAGGTCCGGGTCGACGTCGACCAGACCCTCGACCCGGTGATCGGTGGCGAGCTCAGGGTAGAGAACGTCAAGCTCGTCGAGGGCCGTGACATCTTCAAGTGGAGCAAGGACTTCAACCTGCTCCGCACGACGGTCTGGGCGGGCCCGGTGCCCATCGACATCAACGGCGGCGTCGGGGTCGGCGTCGGCCTGTCGATGCTGCCGCTGACCTTCGGGACGACCATCGCCTTCCAGGGCTGGAGACCGCTGTCCGCGGCCACCAAGGTCCCGGACTTCCAGGCGCGGGCCGACCTCAACACGGGTCTCCGCTTCAACGCGGCGGTCAAGCCGTGGTTCGGCGTCGGCCTGGGCATCTCGGGAGTGGCCTCGGCCGGGCTCCGGATCCAGGGCGAGGTGGGCGTCAACGTCGACGTCAACGTCAACCCGTACGCCGAGCTCGAGGGCAAGTCGGGCGTCTACTCCGGCAAGCTCGGGATCGGCCTCAACGTCGTCGGCTCCGGTCAGCTGGCCATCACGCCTCAGGTCTACGCGACCCTCGCCAAGACCTGGACCCACGACCTCACGAGCCTCACCCACGATCTGGGGCAGCTCTTCAGCCTCGACTACAACTTCGCCTTCCCGTTCGGCGACCAGCCGGCCGCGCCCGAGCAGGGCGGCGGCGGGGCCGCGCCTCCGACCTCGGCGGCCGGGACCACGAAGCGGATCGAGGGCCACGAGCAGAAGCCGGCCATGCCGGCCGAGACCCAGGGCGCGCCGCGGCAGCCCGGGCCGCAGCCGGGTGGCCCGGACCTGAACCAGGCCAACAACCAGGAAGAGGAGAAGGGCAAGCAGGAAGGCCCGATGGCCGAGTTGATGCAGAAGATCGACTCGCTCTCGGAGTGGGGCGCCAAGGTCGGCGCGGTCGCCAAGGTCGGCGGCACGCTGGTCTCGATGCTGACCTTCATGGTCACCATCCCGCCGCCGTTCGGGCAGATCATGGCGGCCGGCTACCTGGCCTACAAGCTGTTGAGCGGAGGGTTGACCTTCGACGACATAAAAACGGCGTTCACGACGCTGTGGGAGATCATCGGCATGATCGGCGACGCGATCCTGAGCGCGTTGCCCGATTGGCTGAAGAACCTGTGGCAGAAGATCCGGGGCAAGTCCTGGGATCAGCTGCTCGGGATGATGATCGACAACATGTCGGACTTCCTGGTCGACCTGTTCCCGAGCGCGCGGAGCATCATCGAGGCCCTGGCCGACATGGCGAAGGGCATCTTGAGCGACATCGCGCGGGTCATCCGCAACATCATCAGCGGTGGCTTCGGCTTCGACGACTTCATCGACCTGTGTCGCTCGATCGGTGGGCGCCTCCTCGGCCTCATCGCGGAGCTGGTGGGTGACGCCGTCGTCGACGCGGTGGAAGACGCGGCCGGCGCGGTCGTCGACTTCATCTGCGACCCGCCGTGGTAATCGGAGTCCGGGGAGCGTGAAGCTCCCCTGGGCCGCGTGAGGTGGCGGCGATGGTCTCGCGGGACCATCGCCGTCGTGCCCCAACAGAAATCGGAGCGACGCCGCGGACGCGGGCCCGCGGCGCGCACTCGGAGCTTCAGATGAGCTTTCGCCCTGGCCACGTCGGCGTCGTCGGCGGCGGCACGAGCGCCTGGCTGACCGCGCTGGCGCTGAAGGAGTGGCGGCCCGAGCTCGACGTGACGGTGCTGCCGTTCGCCGGGCCCGAGGGCGCCGTGATGGACGACGGGGCCGTGAGCGGGGCCGTCGTCACGCGCCCGACGGCGCTGGCGTTCCTGCACGGGTACCTGGGGCTGGAGGTCCACGCGTTCCACCGCGAGGTGCGTCCGCTCTGGCACCTGGGCACCCGCTACGCGTGGGGCCGCCCCGACTCGCGCTACGACTTCGACCTGGCCTTCGGCGAGGGCAACGTCGCCGAGGCGCTCGCGAACGACGGGGGGCTCTGGCGGTGGTCGCTGACGGCGCAGCTGATGGCCGCGGGGAAGGCCCCGCTGGCGCGGCTCGGCGGCGAGGTCCACACGCTCCTGCCGAAGACGCCGCTGGGCTACCTGCTCGAGCGGGACGCGTACGTCGCGTACCTGGCCGCCCGAGCGGCGAAGCTCGGCGTGCGGCTCGAAGGGCGCTCGGTGGTCGACGTTCGCGTCGACGGCGACGCCGTCACCGGGCTCACCCTCGGCGACGATCAGGCGGCGGCCTTCGACCTCTACGTCGACGCCAGCGGGCCGCGGGCGCTCCTGCTCGAGGCGCTCGGCGTGCCGTGGGAGGCCTCCGCCCTGCCCTGCGACGCCGTCGTCACCGGGGTCGCGCCTCACGCCGGCCAGCCCCGGCCGCACACGACGCTCGCCACGCGCGAGGCGGGCTACCTGTGGAGCGCGCCGACCCGCGAGCGCGTCCACCACGCCTTCGTCTACGCCGCCGACGCGCTGAGCGCGGGAGACGCCGAGCGCGCGCTGCGGGCGGCGGTCCCCGGGATCGGCGAGGTGCGCCGAGCGCCGCTCTCCCTCGGCCGCCGGCGGGAGCTGGCCCGCGGCAACGTCGTGGCGGTCGGGACGAGCTTCGGCCGCCCCGATCCCCTGCTCGTCGCCGACGGTCAGCTCGAGATCCTGCACATCTCGCGACTGTTGACGCTCCTGACCAGCGGGGGCGCGGAGCTGTCGCGCGCCAACGCCCACGTCGCCGAGCGCTGGGACGCCGCGCAGGACCTCGCGGCGCTGCACTACGCGATGAACCGTCGCGCCGAGACGCCGTTCTGGGTCGCCGCGCGACAAATATGCGATGCAGCGGGGTCAGACCCCAGAAACTCACACTTTGCCGCCCCGCCCCAGGTCGCGGAGCTCCGCGACAGGGGGCTCCTGTCGGCCCGCGAGGACGCGCAGGACGACGGCCTCTACGGCCTCCACGGCCTCGACGTGCTGCTGACCGGGCTCGGGGTTCGGCCGGCAGGGCTCCGGTCGGGAGTGACCCCCGAGGAGTGGGCGAGCCTCGCCGAGATGCGCTCCCGGGTCGTCTCGGCGGCGCTGTCGCCCGAGGAGGCACACGCGGCGACCGTGACCGACCGGGCGCTGCTCGAGGACCTGATCTTCGCCGAAGACGGCTGGTGCGCACCGCTGGTCGCGCGGATGGAGCGAGCGGCGCCGACCCGTGGCCGAAGCCGTGCGGCGCTGTCGCGCTGGACGGCGGACAACGAGATCCAGGCGCTCTTTCCGAGCGACTACGGCCGGGGCGAGCCCAGGTACCCCGAGAGCCCCGTCATCGACTTCGGCAAGTTCCTCCGCCGGGTGCCGGCGGTCGTCCTCCGCCCGCGGGACCAGGACCAGCTCGCCGAGTGCATGACCTCGCTCTACCGCCGCGGGATCCCGTTCAAGGTCCGCGGCACCGGGCACTCCAACGGGGGCCAGACCCTCATCGACGACGGCGCGGTCATCGACACCCGGTGGCTCCGCCGGGTGGTCGCCGACGACCCCGAGGGGCAGACCCTGACCATCGAGGGGGGCTGCTGGATGGAGGAGGCGCAGACCTGGCTCCACCGGCAGGGGCGCGGGCGCTGGCTGACGAACCTGCTGATGCACTGGCGGGTGACGATGGCCGGGAGCCTCGCCGTCGGCGGTTTCGGCGACACGTCGCACTACCGCGGGACGCAGCTCGAGATGGTCGAGCGCATGGTCGTCATGACCCCGGACGGCGTCCGCCACGAGGTGGGCCGCGGCGACCCGCTCTTCGACTACAGCCTGGGCGGGCGCGGGCAGCTCGGCGTGATGGCCGAGGTGACGCTGAAGACCGAGGTGCGCCCGGGCCGCGTGGTCGCTCGGGTGGTCCGCTGGCCGACGCTCTCGGCGTTCCTCGAGGACGCGGTGACCATCATCGGCGAGCGCCGCTTCGACATCCTGCGGGGGCGCATCAACTGGGAGGCGGCGACCGTCGACGGCGCGGTCGGCGCCTTCCGGGAGCGCGAGCGCGGCGACGAGCAGCGCTGGATGAGCGATCTACAGGGCAAGCCGACGCCGCGCATCGAGAACATCGACTACTACACGGAGAACATGAAGCCGCCGAGCGCCCACTGGCTGCCGGCGACCCCGGCGGTGGAGTTCGCCCTGCCCTTCGATCCGACGGATCTGCCGGCGGCGCTGGCGATGATGGCAGAGCTCCGGGACAAGATCCTCGGCGGGGGGCTGGCGCCCTACACGCCGCTCGGGACCTCGTTCATGGTGCTGCCGACGGTCGACACCCTGCCGCTCGCGCCGGTCCCGCGGACGACGCCGCTGGCGATCATGATCGCGCTCCGCCCGGAGATGCCGGCCGAGGAGGTGCCCAAGGCGCTCCCGGTGGTCCGGGACATCGGCCACTGGGCGCTGGCGCGTGGGGGCAAGCTGTACTTGATGTGCGTCGAGCCAGAGACCCCCGACTTCCTCGAGCGTCAGCTCGGCGAGCACCTCGCGCCCTTGCGCGCCCTCAAGCGTCAGCACGACCCCGCCGGGCTCCTCAACCCGGGGCTTCTGTAGCGAGCGGGGTCGCCAGGGTCGCCAGGCTCGTCGCTTGAACCCGGGTCACTCCCCGTGGGAAGCTGCGCGCCGGCGCGCGGGGCAGATTTCTTTTCGTTCCGGTGCCCGCGCCGGCAGACGGGAGACCGCGATGAGCGACGAAGACACCCCCAAGGCGGGAGAGCCGACCGCGTCGGCCCCCGGCTCCGAGCAGGCGGATCCCGGCCCGAAGCAGGCCGACACGCGCTTCGACCCGGGCGCCGAGCCCACCGATCCCACGTCGGCGTTCCTGGAGAGCGCGCTGAGCAAGGCCTCGCACGGCTGGCTCCGCGACCGCTTTCGCCTCGACGAGGACGCCGAGGGGCAGCTCCACATCCCCGAGCCGCAGCGCTGGCCGGACCTGGGCACACGCGCCGAGCAGTTCGTCAGCGGGCTCATGAAGGGGCTCGTCCAGAAGACCCCGGAGGAGAAAGAGGCGGCGATGGGCCTCCGCGATCCGGAGGACGTGCCGCGCGGGACCGAGGTCATCGGGCGGCTGCTGTCGCGCTTCAGCAATACGGTCACGGACACCTGGAAGGAGTTCGTCGCCGAGCACGCGAGCCGCGAGACCGCCGAGGGCAAGAAGGTCGTCGACGGCGAGTTCGTCGTGCGCCACGGGGCGACCCTGCTCGGGACCTTCGTGTCGCGGCTCGGCGAGGCCTTCGAGGGGGTCGGGACGCCGGACGGGCCCGAGCTCGGCCCGGACTTCGGGCAGACCAAGCGGAGCGCCGACGACAAGACCGCCGACACGGGCGAGGACGACGTCGCCGCGGCGAGCGAAGCGCCGGCCGCGGCGAGCGCGGAGCCGGCCGCCGAGCAGACGGCCGACGACGAGCGCCAGGCCGAGCCGGCCGCAGACCCGGGCGTCAAGGTCGAGGTCGACCTCGGCTCGATCTTCCGGGCGCTGTTCTCACCGCGAGGCTAAACGGCTGACTCTCAACTGACGATCACCGACGCCCGGCTTATGCTGCAATGCGAGAGACTGCGGCTGCACGGACGCCGCCATCGGCGTAGGCGCCGACGTAGGAGCGGACGTGGGTCATGAGCG
>Ga0209475_10000252_pt1 | contig 143051 bp, 128 predicted proteins | sample tdDd471_FD_187128 | JGI IMG/M metagenome (GOLD analysis project Ga0209475, IMG submission 187128) | Marine sediment microbial communities from the Atlantic coast under amendment with organic carbon and nitrate - tdDd47.1 (SPAdes)... | ecosystem: Environmental > Aquatic > Marine > Coastal >... | reverse complement strand
CCTGGTCATCAGCCGAAGAGAAGTAGAGAGATCCGGGGGAACATTCCCCCCCAGCACTATTCAAGGAGTGCCCCATGTTCGGTCCGTCGGCACGTCGTATCGCTCTTCTCGCCGGGTTGTCGATTGCCGTGGCGAGCCCCGCCCTGGCCCAGTCCCGCGACCTGGCGGACGATCCGGGCATTGTCCCCACCTACATCAATCCGGAAGAGCCGGCTGACATGGCGTTCCCGGTGATGTCGCACGACTTCGGCACCATCTCCGATGATGCCAAGGCCGAGTACGTCTTCAAGTTCACCAACGCCGGCAAGGGCGTGCTCCGCATCGCGAGCACCAAGGGCAGCTGCTCCTGCACCGTCCCCGCCCCGTCGAAGCGGGAGTTTGCTCCCGGCGAGAGCGGCGAGCTCCGCGTGATCTTCGACCCCAAGGGCAAGGCGGGCGCGCAGCACCAGACCGTGACTGTCAACACCAACGACGCCGAGACCCCGGTGATCTCGCTGCAGATCTCCGCGATGGTCGTGCCGCAGGTGATGGTGACGCCCCGAGTCGGTCACTTCGGTGAGGTTGCCAAGGACCACGTGGCGGAGATCGAGCTGACCGTCATCGGCCGCAAGAGCGACTTTGCCGTGACCGGCGTCGAGCTGTCCGACCCCGAGCTGTTCGAGGCGACGTTATCGGAGACCTACGAGGCCGAGCTCGCTCACGACTCCGAGGCGCTGCTGGCCGAGGGCGTGGAGACCGAGGCCAAGGAGCCCGAGACGGTCCGCGAGTGCAAGATCAAGATCACGATGAAGCCCGGCCAGGACATCGGCCTCATCCGCAACAAGACCATCGTCATCATGACCAACGACGAGAAGAACCCGTCGATGACGGTCGAGCTGATGGCCCAGCACTCCGGCGACATCCTGCTGACCCCCAAGCGGATCACGCTCGGCTCGATCCCCGCCGGCGGCGAGTTCCACCGCGAGGTGACGCTCCGCTCGCTCTCGGGCCAGCCGTTCAAGGTGCTGGGGATTGAGCACACCGCCGTCGCCGCCGACGCGGTGGAGTACTCCTTCACCCCGATCGATCCGGCAAACCCGGTCGCGTACAAGCTGGTGATCGACGGCGTGATGCCGGCCGACGCCCGCGTGCTCCGCGGCCGCTTCGTCCTGACCACCGATGTCGAGCGCGAAGAGCAGCTCTACCTGCACTACTACGGGCAGCAGCGCCCCTCCGCGCAGACCAGCGGCCGATGAGCTGGGGTGGCAACACCATCGCGCGTTCCCTCGCGTTGGTCACCGTGGCGACGGGCGCGGCGTTCGTGCACTGGGGCTTTCGCCCCATTGTCACTACGCTCGCGCCTCCCAAGCAGGACGAGCCGAGCGATGTCAAGGCACCGCCGGTGCCCGACAGCGACGAGCCGGTGCCCTTCAACCCCAACACCCTCGGCACGGAGATTCGCACCGAGGACGCCTACCAGCTTTGGCTCGGGGGCATGACCACGTTCATCGACGCCCGACCGCAGCATGAGTATGTCGAGGGGCACATCCCCTTCGCGTTCCTCGTGCCGCCGGACAGCCTCGCCGACGGGCGGCTGGGCGACATGATGGAGCTCGGCGGCGTCTTCCCGGAGACGCGGGTCGTCGTCTACTGCGAGGGCGGCAACTGTGACGCCAGCCACCTCGTGGCCCTGAACCTGCAGGACATGGGCTTTACCAAGATCCACATCGACGTGGACGGCTACCCGAGTTGGGCCAAGGCCGGCTACGAGATCGAGACCGGGCCGGACGCGGTGCTCGGAGAACTGCCATGAGCGGAACCGCCCGCACCATTGGTGGTGCCATTCTGCTGGCCTTGAGGCTCGCCACGGCGGGGCTCTTCATCTGGGCTGCGACCGTGAAGCTGAGCGACCCGGTCGCCTTCGCGACCAGCATCAACGGGTTCAAGATCCTGCCGCACCACCACGGGATGCTCCAGCCTCTGGCGTTCATGGTGCCGTGGACCGAACTGGTCTGTGCGGCGGCGCTGGTGGTGGGCTTCTGGGGCCGCTCGGCGGCCCTGGTGCTCGGGGGCATGCTGGCGATCTTCGCCGTGGCGGTCGTCTCGGTGATCCTGCGTCCGGACATCAGCGTCGAGTGCGGGTGTTTCGGCAAGTTCACGCTGCTGTGCCCCCCGGGCGAGGCGGACTGGTGCAACGTGATCCAGAACGGGATCCTGATCGCTCTGGCCCTGCCGGTGATGATCTGGGGGCCCGGGCTGTTCTCGTGGGACCGCTGGGCCGAGCACCGGTGCCGCATGGCCCGTCTGGACGACGCCGAAAAGGCCTCCTAACCTTCCCACCGGGCCGCCGATGGGCCCGCCGGGCCGCCGGAGGCCCGATTCCGCGAACCACCCGTCGTCCGGGGGAGTGACCCCCGGGCCGCACAGCCCAGGACGGAGACCGATATGAGCAAGTTCAACCGTTTCCAGCAGCAGCCGCACATCAAGATGGTCCACGAGTCGGGCAAGGGCGTTCCCTTTGTCGACTGGAAGGACATCGAGAACCTCCGCCGGCTGATGACCCCCAACGGCAAGATCCACGGGCGCAAGCGCCTCAGCGCCACCCAGCGCGAGCAGAAGATGATCGCCCAGGCGATCAAGCGGGCGCGCTTCATGGCCCTGCTGCCCTACACCAGCGCAACGCTCTGAGTCACGCGGGACATCGAGAAGTCGAACGGGGCCCCTCGCTTGCGCGAGGGGCTCTTTGTTTTTGGGCAGCGTGCGCGCGCGATCGAGCGGATGGTGAAGCCGCTACCGTTTGGCATGCCAGAGCGAGACTACGACGCGATCCCCGTTCCCGCCTGCGGCAGCCGCGCAGACCGCATGACGGCGCTGGCCGATGCGCTGTGGGACGCGTTCGCCGATCGCGGGTATTCGTGGGTGGGGTTCTACACCAAGGAGGCCGGGGCCGACGAGATGATCCTCGGCCCGCGGCGGGACAAGCCGGCGTGCTCGCCGATCGGGCTGCACGGCATGTGCGGCTATTGCTGGCTCGAGCGCCGGTGCGTCGTGGTGCGTGATGTGCGTGAGATCGGCGAGAGCTATGTGGCGTGCGACCCGCGGGACATGTCCGAGGTTGTCGTGCCGCTGCTCGAGGCCGACGGCTCGTGCTGGGGCGTGCTGGATGTGGACTCGTTCGAGGTCGGGGCGTTTTCCGAGTCCGACGCGATCGGGTTGGCGAGGCTTGTCGAGCGGGCGGGGCTGAGCGAGCCGCTGGGCAACAGGGCGTGGCCGGTCGTGGCCGGAGGGTGACGAACGAGCCTCCGCCGTGGTGCGGAGTCGCGCGGTAGCATGGCCGCATGCACGCACACAGACTCGCAGTAGTGATGGCCTGCCTCCTGACGCTCACCGGCTGCGCCGGGCACTCACGCACCGGCGGTGACCGCTCTGCGCCGGCGGGGCCGCCGAACATCGTCTTCATCATGGCCGACGACCACGCGTGGCAGGCGATCAGCGCGTACGGCTCGAACCGCAACGTGACGCCCCACATCGACCGCCTCGCGGCCGAGGGCGTGCGGTTTGACCGGGCGTTTGTGACCAACTCGATCTGCGCGCCCAGCCGGGCGGTGATTCTTACGGGCCTGCACAGCCATCTCAACGGCGTACGGACCAACGCCGAGACGTTTGATGGCGAGCAGCTGACCTTCCCCAAGCTGCTGACCGGAGCGGGCTACTCGACGGCGATGATCGGCAAGTGGCACCTCAAGAGCAGGCCCACCGGCTTTGACCACTACGAGGTGCTGATCGGCCAGGGGCCCTACTACAACCCGCAAATGATCCGCGATGGTGAGCAGGTGGAGCACCGGGGCTATACCACGGAGATCATCACCGACCTGGCGCTCGACTGGCTGCGCGAGGGGCGCGAGCCGGGCAAGCCGTTCCTGATGATGGTGCAGCACAAGGCCCCCCACCGCAACTGGATGCCGAGCGCGGCTCATCTGCACGACTTCGACGGCGTGGATCTGCCGGAGCCGGCAACGCTCTTCGACGACTATGCGGACAACGCCTCGCCGGCGCACGCGCAGGAGATGACCATCGCCAACCACCTCAGCCCGCACGATCTCAAGCTCGCGCCGCAGCGGCGGCTCGACGCCGAGCAGCAGGCCGCGTGGGACGCGGCGTACGAGCCGAAGAACGCGGCCTATCACGAGGCGGTGCAGGCGGGCGAGCTGACCGGCGACGACCTGATCCGCTGGAACTACCAGCGCTACGCCAAGGACTATCTGCGCTGCGTGCAGTCGGTGGACGACAGCGTCGGCACGCTGCTTGATGAGCTGGACGCGATGGGGCTGGCCGAGAACACGATCGTGATCTACACGTCGGACCAGGGCTGGTATCTCGGCGAGCACGGGTGGTACGACAAGCGGTGGATGTACGAGGAGAGCTTCCGCACGCCGCTGCTGGTGCGGTGGCCGGGCGTCGCCGAGCCGGGGACCGTTAACACCGACCTGGTGCAGAACCTCGACTTCGCCCCGACGTTCCTCGACGCGGCGGGGGTCGAGACACCGGCGGCGATGCAGGGCCGGAGCATGGTGGATGTCATCGCCGGCGCGACGCCGGCCGATTGGCGGTCGAGCGTGTACTACCACTACTACGAGAACCCGGGTGCGCACAACGTCGCCCGGCACGAAGGCGTGCGGACCGCGACGCACAAGCTGATCCGCTTCTACGACACCGACGAGTGGGAGCTGTATGACCTGGTGGCCGACCCTGACGAACTGGAGAACCTCTACGGGCGGCCGGGCACCGAGGCGGTGACGGACGGGCTGTGGGCGGAATTGGTGAAACTGCGGGCTGCGTACGCCGTGACGGACTAGGGGCACCCGGGGCCCTGAAGGGGCGAGGCGTTGCCGCCGGTGGTGGTTCCTTTTGGACTACCATCCGCCCATGAGTCACGACCCTATTGCCGACAGCGTGCTCGCGTTTCTTCGCGAGCGTGACCCGCAGGCCGCGGATGTCCTCGCGGCCGAGTCCGACCGCCAGGCCACGACGCTCGAGCTGATCGCCAGCGAGAACCACGCGAGCCCCGCGGTGATGCACGCGATGGGCACGTGCTTTACCAACAAGTACGCCGAGGGCTACCCCGGTGCCCGCTATTACGGCGGGTGCGCCCACCACGACCAGATCGAGGACCTCGCCCGGGAGCGGGCCAAGGAGCTCTTCGGGTGCCAGTTTGCCAACGTGCAGCCGCACTCGGGCGCGCAGGCCAACGCCTCGGCGTTTCTGGCGATGCTCAAGCCGGGCGACACGTTCTGCTCGCTCAATCTCGCCGACGGCGGGCACCTGAGCCACGGGCTGAAGGTGAACATGTCGGGCAAGTGGTTCAACCCAGTGTTCTACCCGCTGCACTACGACGAGGGCCATGCCGAGTTTGAGCAGATCGACTACGACGCGGTCGAGGAAGTCTGCCGGGTGCACAATCCGAAGCTGCTGATGTGCGGCTATTCGGCGTACCCGCGGGTGATCGACTTTGCGCGGTTCCGCGAGATCGCAGACAACTGCGGCGCGCTGTTGATGGCCGACATCGCGCACATTGCCGGACTCGTCGCGGCCGGGGTCCACCCGTCCCCGTTCCCCCACTGCGACATCGTCACGACGACCACGCACAAGACGCTTCGCGGCCCACGCGGCGGGCTCATCATGACCAACGACCCGGAGTTGGCCAAGAAGATCGACAGGGCCGTCTTCCCCGGCATGCAGGGCGGCCCGCTCATGCATGTGGTCTTCGCCAAGGCGATCGCGTTTGGCGAGGCACTGAAGCCGGAGTTCAAGACCTATCAGCGGCAGGTCGTCAAGAACGCGCAGGCGTTGGCCAAGGCGCTCTCAACCCGCGGCTACCGCATCACCAGCGGCGGCACCGACAACCACCTCATGCTCGTTGATCTCCGCACGCGTGACGCCGACCTGACCGGTGCCGACGCCGAGCTGTGGCTCGAGAAGTCGGGGATCATCACCAACAAGAACGGCGTGCCGCAGGACCCGCGGCCGCCCAAGGTCACCAGCGGCCTGCGCCTCGGCACGCCGGCGGTCACGACTCGCGGCCTCCATGAGGCTGATATGCAGACAGTCGCCGAGCTTGTTGACCGAACCCTGGGTGCCAAAGGCGATGGGGGTGTTTGCGACATTGTGCGCAAGCAGGTGTGTGATTTATGTACACAATTCCCGACACCCTGATACTCACCCTGCGGACCTTTCTTGGGAAATCCGATGAGGTGTCTAAATAGGTTTAGCTCATTGGGCGGTTGTGCCCAATTGCTCATATCTATATGAGAACAAGTCAATCATTGTTAGGTGAGTACCGATGAGCGTCCTCGGTGCCCGTGGCGGTTGTGCGGCACGACTCGGTCGTGGCAGAACGACACAACCGCCGGGCGAGAGGAGAGCCCCATGCGTTGTTCGTCCCGCAAGAGCTGTGCAGAGGACTGGCTGGATCGCCTCGAACCGCGGATGCTGCTGTCCAGCTACGTCGTAGATACGCTCGTCGACGAAAGCGACGGGGACTATTCGGCGGGCGACCTCTCGCTGCGAGAGGCCGTGCTACTCGCCAACGACAGTGCGGGCGCAGATGACATTCAGTTTGACATTTCGCTCGCGGGCGGCACGATCACGCTGGGTGGCTCCGAGATGGAGATCACCGAGTCGCTCGACTTGGAGGCACCGGCGGGAGGGCTCACGATCGATGCGAACGGTTCGAGCCGCGTTTTTGACATCGATACCTCGGAGGCCGTAAGCCTCACCGGACTGACGCTGACCGGCGGCGTCGCCGCACTGGGAGGCGCGGTCCTGAGTCGAGCGGATCTCTCGCTCGACGGGTGCGTGCTCCTGGGAAACTCGGCGACGAGCGGCGGCGGGATCTACAGCCTCGGCTCCCTTTCGATGCAAGATTGTTCGGTGGTGTCGAACTCGGCCTCGACCGCGGGCGGAGGGATCTATCTCTTTGGCCTCTCTGCTGAACTCACGCTCATCAACGTCACCGTCGGCGCGAACGCGGCCCTTGTCTCCGGCGGCGGGGTCGAAGTCGCGCTCGGGACGGCCGCGATTCACAACTCGACAATCGCTGGAAACTCCGGAGCCGTGGTCGGCGGGGTGCTTATCGCCGCGCTCGCCGGTGATGTGGTATTGCAGAGCAGCATCGTTGCGGACAACACCACTCTTGTTGGAGTTGGAGACGTCTACGGCGTCTTGGGAGCCGGGTCCACCCACAATCTGATCGGCGATTCCGCGACCGCGGGCGGGCTCGTCGACGGGGTACTCTCCAACATCGTCGGGACAGACCCGCTGCTCGGGAGTCTGGCAGACAACGGCGGCAGCCGCCCGTCGTTTCTGCCTGCCGGGGCCAGCGTCGCTGTTGATGCCGGTGACAACTCCCTCGGGCTCACCACGGACCAACGTGGCGAGGGGTACATCCGCACCCGCGGCGGCGATACCGACATCGGCGCGATCGAAACGAACATTCTTCCCACACTCGACGCGCTGGTCGCCTCGCTTGATGCAGTTCCGCGTGGAGACTCTGTCACGTTCACCGCCAGCAACCCGCTCGATCCCGACGGTTCTATCGCGTCCGTGCGGTTCTATCGCGACAGCGACAACAACGGCGTTGCCGACGATGACGAACTGATCGGGACTGATTCTTCGTCTGGCGACGGGTACACGATCACTCTCGCGATCGATCTCGGCGAAGCGTTGGGCTCGGTGTCGTTCCTTGCCGTCGCGGTTGACGATGTGGGTGAGGCATCCGCACCGGCAGCAAGCGAGATCGAGGTCATCAACGCCAATCCCACCATCAACGGCTTCAACGCGCCGGTGACCGCGACGCGCACTGCGACTGTCCAGGTCGAACTCGACGACGCGCAGGACGCTGACGGATCTATCGACTCGGTCAATATCTACCTTGACGCGAACGGCGATGCCCTCCCCGATGCGGCAGAGTTCCTCGGGCAGGCGACCTTCGACGGGGACGCCTACGGCTACTCCTGGACCGTCCCCGCGGGGCTCGACCTGGGTGAAGCCACACTCATCGCCGTCGCCGTAGACAACGACGGAGGGACCTCCGATCCACTCACCGCCACGGTCGCGATCCAGAACGCGGTCCCCACAATCAACAGCTTCAACGCGCCGGTGACCGCGACGCGCACTGCGACTGTCCAGGTCGAACTCGACGACGCGCAGGACGCTGACGGATCTATCGACTCGGTCAATATCTACCTTGACGCGAACGGCGATGCCCTCCCCGATGCGGCAGAGTTCCTCGGGCAGGCGACCTTCGACGGGGACGCCTACGGCTACTCCTGGACCGTCCCCGCGGGGCTCGACCTGGGTGAAGCCACACTCATCGCCGTCGCCGTAGACAACGACGGAGGGACCTCCGATCCACTCACCGCCACGGTCGCGATCCAGAATGCGGCCCCCACAATCAACGGCTTTAACGCTCCGGTGACCGCGACGCGCGGCGAGGAACTCACGTTGACCGTGTCACTCGGAGAGGACGCTGACGGAACAATCGAAGCCGTCTGGTTCTACCTCGACAGCGATGGGGATGGGGTCACGGCGAGCGACGAGCTCCTCGGCACCGCCGCGTTCTCGGTAGAGGGCGCGACACTGAGGTTCACCGTTCCGAATGAGCTCGCGGCAGGCACACAGCGATTCCTCGCGGTGGGTGTCGATCTGGACGGTGGTCGCTCGCTCCCGGCACAAGCGTCGGTCGAAGTTCTTAATGGCACACCCACTCTTGGCGGCATCTCGATCGACACGACAGAGTTTGCCCAGGGCGACGTGATTGTGCTCCGGGCCGATGGCGCCTCGGATCCCGACGGGGAGATCAGCGCGGTCGTCTTCTACATCGATCGCGACGGGGACCTGCAGGGATCGAGCGATGAGGAGCTCGGCAGAGTAGCCGCGGGGCCGGATGGGTTCGTTGTAGCTCTCGCCTCTAGCGCAACGGCCGGATTCCCGGTCGGGTCGATCACGCTGCTGGCTGTTGCGCTGGACGCCGATGGCGACCGATCGGCGACTCGCTCGCTGGTTGCCGTGGTCGAAGGCTCGCTGCGCAGCGGCGGGACCGGCACAGTCAACGGAGCGTCGTCCGCCGATTCCTCTCTTTGGCTCGCGACCGTCAACGAGGCCGGGGTTCCTGTGCTGTTCGATTCGACGACTGGGGTTGCGTACGACCTCGGTGAGCTGCTCGGAGCGCCCGCGGCTGTTGACGACATCTCGCTCTGGAGTGACCCGAGCAGCGGCCGGCTGTTTGCGGCCTATCCGGCGGCAGAGGGCCTCTTCCTTGTCGAACGCGAGAGCGACGACCGCTGGACGCTGGTGAATCTCGCTGCTGAGTTTGGAGATGGACGCGGCCCGACGCGCGACCTAACCCAGTTTGCGTCGCGCGACGACGAGGTGCTTGTGGTAGGCCTCAACGACGACAATCGCCTCCTGGGCTTCCAGAAGGCCCGTCCCGGGGACGAGCTCGCCCCTGCCTGGACTCTCATCGACATCTCCTCCGACCTCGACACGCAGGGGATGCAAACCCCTGGGTTCGTGGATCTCATCAGCTACGTCACCCCGTGGAACGCATGGACAATCGCCGGTATCGATTCGGAAGGTGACATTCAGAGCGTCTGGATCGCGCCCAACTCCTTTACAGAGTGGCGCGCGGACAATCTCTCCGACATAACCGGCGCAGGGCGCCTGACCGGCCAATTGTCGGTCACCCAGACGTCCTGGAAGGCGATAAATCTCGCGGGTGTCGATGAACAAGGCCGACTGCGTGTCACGTGGTGGGTGCCCAGATTCGGCGGCCAATGGGTCACGAGTGACCTGACGGAGATCGCGGGGCAGGATGCGCTCGCGTCTGGCAGAGTGACCGGATTCGTGACCTCGTGGGGCGCAATCAACTATGTGGCACTGGATCGAAACGGCGACGTCGTCGCGCTCTGGTGGACGCCCAACACCGAGTGGACGGCAAGCTCACTGACCGCCGCTGTTCCGGATTCAAGCCCGCTCCCGGTGGGCAATCTGACCAGTCATGTCACGCCGAACGGGACCATCAACATCCTCGGAAGCAGCGAAGACGGTGACGTGCTCCGCCTGTGGTGGTCGCCGCAAAGCCAGCGATGGCAGATGGTCAACGAGACGGAGGGTTCGGAACGGGCGTAACCCCGACCGACTCAACGTTCGCCGCGCCTGGACCACACGGCTTGAAGGTCATTCGTCATCCTTGCGGCGGCCTGATCGGCAAGGGCACCGAGCACCTCGTTGATCTCCTCCATGTCGGCCCGGTCGTCGATCTCGACGGCTGCGGGAGCAACCGCGAGCACCTCGCCGGTCTCCATCGCGATGGCGCGGAGGGTGTAGCGGACGGTGGAGTAGCCCTGCTCGCGCTCGAGGCGGCCGTCGCCGAGGATGGCGATGTCGGCGAGGCCCGACTCACGGATGAGCTCGATCATCTCCGCCTCGCGGAAGACGAAGCGAGGGTTCTCCGCGAGCGCGCGCTCGCGGAGGGTGACCGCGTCGACCATCCGCAGCCCGAGGGCGCCGGGGCCGAGTCGGTCGAGCATGAGGTCTTCGAGACGGCGCGTCTCGAGCAGCCGGTGCTCGGGGGCCCGGGGTTCGTAGTTGGGAGTGACCACGCCGCCCCAGCTGTCCGACCGACGGCTGCCCAGCGAGGAGTTTCCCTGCTGGATCTGCTCGCCGATGTTGATGAAGATGTTGCTGCCGCCGAGGGTGGCGGAGATGTCGTTGCCCGTGCCCCGGCGGTCGAGTCCGAGTCCCGAGCCGTAGCGGTCGAAGAACCAGGGCTGCTTGAGTTCCCACGGGCTGAGCGCGCGCCCGATGAGCATCGCGATGCGGGGCTCGCCGGCGCGCTGGTAGGCCTCGCCGAGCGTCCGCGTGTCGATGTCGTCCATCGAGAGCGTCGCGCCGCGCATCCGCCATGTCGAGGCGGTGTGCATGTGTCCCTCGCCGGCCACCGCACGGACCACGATCGTGCCGCTGGTCATGTCGAGGCTGTCGAGTTCGAGGCGGTTGGCATCTCCCGCGTCGAGCAGGTCGCTGGTCAGATCGAACGCGCTGCCGATGTAGCGGACGCGCAGCTCGGCGATCGAGGTATCGCGCGCCTGCTGACGCTGGCCGACCGAGACCCGCTCGACGCCGGGGGCACGCTCAAGCACATCGACCATGTCGCGCAGGCCCCGGACATCTGCCCCGAGCACGCGGATGGTGTAGGGCATCGCGATGCCGAAGCCGCCCAGATGCCGCTCGTAGCCGTCGACGAAGTCGTTGGCCAGCAGCCGGGCGTACCGCTTGATCGCGCGGGCGTCGTCGCCGCCCTGCCAGTCAAACGCCACGGTGCTGAGCGTGCGGCCGCGCGGGACGTCGATCGCTTCGAACGTCACGCGGTACTTCGCGCCGCCGCGGGCCCCGGGCTGGAGGCGGGCGACGAGGGCGAGCGGCGCGTCGAGCGCCGAGGAGAGCAGATCCACGGCGTCGCGTTCGCGGTTGAGCATGAGCAGGTTGGCGTCGCGCCGGTCCATATCGCTGATCGCGTCGAGGTTGGCGATCTCGACGCCGCGGCCCTCGAGCAGTGTGCGTTCCAGCTCGCTCTTGAGGATGAACGCGTCGCCCTGGGCGTCCATCGACATGAGCGATGCGCCCACGCCGCGGCCGGCCCGCTCGGCGGTCGAGATGCCCGCCAGAACCATCACAGTCGGCGCACCGCCCTGTTCGTAGAGCCGCTCCCAGCGTGTTGCGTCGAAGGTGTAGCGGTCGTCGACGCGGATCGGGGCGGCGTCGGGCTTGCGCGTGACCTGGGCCTGGGCCGCGCTGACGGTGAAGCCAATCGCGAGTCCCGCGAGCAGTGCGATAGAGGTGTGGTGTGCGTGCATGATCGTTCTCCTGTGTCGCCGGCTTTCTGCCGGAGACGCTGTTCGCCGCGGATGCGACGCTTCTGCTCTTTGACGCCGGGCGGGAGGATCCGTTCCCGCGCCCGGCGCGCACTGGCCGGAAGCCGGCGCCACGATTCGGCTAGCTCGCCGGGCGCACGGTGAGGCGCCAGTCCTTGGCGGTCGTCGAGAGCGCGTTGGCCTCGAGGAACACCTGCGTCCGTGCCGGGATCACGACGTACTTCCAGCCGCTCTCGCCGACCGGGCGCCCGGCCTCATCGAACCACTCGTACTGGTACTGCACGCGGGTTGTGCCGTCCTGGGTCGAGCGGCAGGGTGTCACGACGTGCAGCGGCGTGCTGCCGGCGCCGGGGGTCACCGTCGGCTCGGTGAAGGCGATGAGATTCGCGAGCACCGGCGCGTTGGAGACCTTGGGGTAGGGCTGGGCCGGGTCGACCCGGCCGCCGAAGGGCGCGGCGGTGGTGTCGCACCCGGTGAGGCTGAGTGCCGCGCTCGCCGTGCACAGGCTCAGCGCCGTGATCATGATTCGTGCTGTCTTCATCGTGTGTGCTCCTCCCGCAGCCCTCCGGCTGCGCGTGCGGTTTCTGTGGTCGTGCGATTTACGTGCTGCGCGATGAAATCGCGCAGCTGGTCGGTCTCGGGGCGGTAGGGGCTGTGCCTGCGGGCAAAGAGCCGGCTGAACCCGGTCGTGCCCGGCAGCGGCGTGTAGAGCGAGTGCCCGCCCTCGAAGATGTGGCCGGTGACGAGGCGCGTGTCGTCGGGCGGGAACAGCCGGATGCCCTCGGCCCGGTAGAGCTCGCGGATCTCGCCGAGGGTGTCGGTGATGGGGTCGGTCGCGCTGGAGGTCATCAGCCCCGCACGCTCGGCGTCCGCGGCGACCTGCTGCGTGGGGTAGCGAGCATCCAGCCCGCCGAGGATCCACGGCAGCGAGGGCGAGGGCAGCGCGCCCGTCGCGTCGTTGGCGTACTCGATGGTGGCGGAGTCCGCCCACTCGACCCGCGTGGTCGGCAGCCGGACGTACCGCACGAGCGTCTCGCCCGGCACGCGGCCCAGGTGCAGGCCGTGCAGTGTCATCAGGCTGTCGGTGCGGTTGTCGACCTGCACGCGGACCGGGCCCGCATGGCCGCCGAGCATGAGCGGCGCAACGTAGACACGCTGGGGCAGCAGCTCGTTGTGCCGCGTGTCGGCGCGGGAGTTGGACTTGGCGATCGCGCCGATCACCATCATCCCCGCGCCCGCGGCGAGCCTGGCGATGTCGTCGTCACCCTGGGTGCCGCCGGTCGAGGCGAGCACCAGCCCGCCCAGCAGCAGCGCGTCGCCCAAGCCCTGCTTGAACCGCCGGATGCTCTCGCGGCTCTGCCACCGGGCGTCGAGCGCCATCGTGTTGACGTCGCACGCCAGCGGGAACCGCTTCGTGCCCGAGGCGAAAGTCACCGAGACCGCGGCGTTGTCCGAGCGGGTCCGGGGCGAATATCGAACCGCTACGCCACCGTTCCCGACCGCTTCGCGACGCGGGCCGAAGCCGTAATCAATCACCAGGATCGTGTCGTAGTTGCCGGCCAGCAGCGTGTCGCGGACGGTCGCCAGCGCCGCGTTGGCTGCGACGGCGCGGCCGAGTTCTTCTTCGGCCTCTTCGCGCCGGTTCATTTCGATCGCGGCGATGCCCTTGAGCAGGTAGCCGAGGGCGAAGTCGGAGCGGATCGAGCGGTATTCGATCTCGTCGCTGTCGGCGACCGACTCGCTGTAGTCGCGTAGGTGGAACAGGGCGTTCTCGGCGGTGGCGCGCAGGTTGCCCCAGTCGCCGCGGCTGGCGTCGGCCAGGCCGATGGCGGTGTAGGCCATCGCCTGCTCGAACGGCTCACCCTTCCAGATCCGCACGCCCTCCTCGTTAACGAAGATCGACTCGGTGGTGCGGTCGGCGTTGAGGCCCTGCGTGCGGAGCGTTTCGAAGACCACCTCAAAGTCGCGGTCGGCCGCGTCGGGTAGGCCGTCGGCGAGGGCCATCATCCCCCGCTTGGTGGCGTTGAGCAGATCGGTGCGGGCGTTGCTCGGGGTCTGCGTGGCGAGCAGCTCGCGGGCCTTGCCAAACTCGGCGCGCGACACCAGCCCGATCAGCCTCGCGTCAGCCTGATAGCCCCCGCTGCTCCCGCACCCGGCGAGCACCAGCGCGATGCCAACAACGCACAGCACACCGAGCTGAGAGCAAAGTCTCGCGCGGCTGCCCTCGGGCCGACTCTGCAATGTGGCAACGGCGTCAGTCAACGACGGACCCCCAGACCTCGCGGGCGACCTCGGTGGTGCCCTGCCAGACCAGCACCCGGCTCTGCACCTCTTCGACCGCGAAGCTCAGCAGGTAGTACTCCTTGCGGATGTCGGCATCGCGCCCGCCGGTCAGCGAGCCGGCGCGGGTCGCCGAGGCGATCTGCGCCTCGAGCAGGTGCGTGGGCCAGCTCTCCGGCTGGAACTCGCCGAAGGTCAGGCCGCCGCGCTCGAGCAGGCGGACTTTCTCCGGCGGCAGTTGCACGGTGATGTTCTTGCTCCGCAGCAGGTCCTGCATGCCCTCTGCCGCGAGCACGCGGGAGACGAGCGACCACTGCTCGGCCTCGGGGATCCGGTCGGTCGAGAGGTTCTCGACCCGGCGGACGACGAGCCGCGCCTCGGGAGAGCCGGCGTCTCGCGACTTAAGAAACGCGCTGCCGGCGAGCTGGTCGCGAACGGTCAGCACGGCTTGGGTGAGGTCGGCGTCGGCCAAGCGGGTGGTGCGGGGGCCGGGCGTGGTCGCGCAGCCGCCGGCGACACCCAGCAGGAGCGTGGCCGCGGCCGGCAAGGCCATCACTCGGCGGGCACCACGCCGAACGCGCATCGGTCTCTGCTTTCGCGTGTTGTGCTGCGATCGGCGCATGACATCACCTCTTGTGCTCGGCGCCGGCTGTTCACGACGAACGCCGTGCGCGAGCGGTCACCGCTGCTGCGCGAGATCGAACGCCTCGTTGAACACGGTCTCGCGGTCCTGCAGGTTGGTCATGTCGAACTCGAAGAAGTACCGCCTGGTGTCGCTGCGCTTGGACTCGAAGAACGCGCCGCGGAGGACGTAGGTGTTGGCCGGGTCGTAGCGGTCGGTCTGGCCGCCGCCGTAGTCGCGTTGGAGCGGGTCGGTCTCGCCGCCGCGGACGCGCCGGGCCTCGGCGTCCATCGCCTGCACGCTCTCGACGAACTTCATGTTGGCCGAGGCGATGTCGCTGTTGATGAGCTTGCTGCGGAGCCGACGCTGGATGAGCTCGAAATCGCTGCGGGGCGTGTCGGTCTGGTTCTCGATCGCACCGAGCTCGACGATGACGCGCGTGGGCGCGTTGGCGATGCGGGGGATGTTCGAGAGCCGCCTCGTGAGGGCCTCGGCGACCTGGTCGGAGTATTCCAGCATCGCGGGCATGCTCGCGGCCGTCGAGGCCGCGTCGCCGCGGGTGCTCGCGTACGGATTGATCCTGCCGCCGGACTGCCCGACGCTCTCGTTGCGCGTGCATCCGGTTAGTGTCGCGGCCGCGACGAGGCCGGACAGGGTGAGCGTCGTGGTTGCTGTCTTCAGAGCCCTTCGCATTCTCAAGCCTCCTTTGTGCGGCGCGGATCCGCCGCGGCCTCAATATCTATAACACCGCCGGACCGAAGAAGTTCCGTGACCACTAACTTTGGGCATCCAGACCCCGAGATTTCCAGCGGCCCGGCAAGAAGAGCGGCTCCATACCCTGACATTGTACAAATATACGCCGCCCTCGGCGTGCACGGCCCCCGCAAAAATCAAACACCCCCCGGGACGAATCCCGGGGGGTGAAGGGGTCATGCAGAGTCGCTGGGGTCAGCCCTGCTCAGCAGGGGACGTTCCAGCGGTTGAGGAAGGCAAGCACGTCCAGCGTGTTGATCACGCCGTCGCCGTTGATGTCCGCCGAGGGGTGCCGGGCATTCCAGGCGTTGAGGAACGCGAGCACGTCCAGCGTGTTGCGGGTGCCGTCCTTGTTGAAGTCGCCGAGGCAGGGGCGATCGCCGTTGATGCAGAACGCCTGGTCAACGTCGTGGCAGGGCTCGTCACGCATGCCGGTGTCTTGGTTGTACGACCACGAGGTCAGGCCATAGACCTGGTCGGTGCCGCCCCAGCAGAACAGCTCTAGGCTGTCGGGGTCAACCGGAATCGCGTACACACCGAGTGCGTAGTCCGTACCCGCAAGAAGCGAGTAGACGCTGGCGGGAATCGCGACGGTGAACTGGTATTGGGGGATGCCGAACAAATCGACGCAATCGAAGACCGGCCTCGCGTCGGCCATGCTCACCTGGTACGCGCCGAGGAATCCCGTAAGGCTGCTGTCGCAGGTTTGGCCATTATCCGGCACGATGGTGTAGATCTCGATGAGGAACCCCGCGATGTTGCCGAGCAGTGCGCCGCCGCCAGATCCGGCGTCGTACACGCCGCCCGTGAACTGGAGTTGGCGGACGTCAGCGGTCGCAGTCGCTGTAAAGTCGTCGGCAACGATGTAGGGATTCTGGTTGCTGAAGTAGTTGCTGAAGTAGCAGGTGGTCTGGCAGTCGTGCTCGAAGCAATCGGAGACGACGTTGGTGGTGAACGCCATATCGGGGCTGCAGCGGATGTAGTCGCCGGTCGTACGATCCCACGATGTCGCGTCACGGTAATTCGACATATCGCTCTGGCACCATGCGAACAGGCCAGAGCCGTTCGGGTCGACCAGCGTCGCGTAGACCAAGACCATGTAGATCTCACCGGGATTGAGCGCGATGGGAACGTCGAAGTTGGCGGTCATCTCGTAGTAGTCGAGATCGCCGGTGCAGAAGAAGCTCGGCGAAACTTCCGCAACCGTCCAGGTCTGTCTGCCAGCGAGCGAGGCGTAGGTCCAGCCGCAGGTATCCCCACTGACCTGGGTCGACCAGATCTCAACACCGATCGTGGAGATCTCGTTGAGTGAACCGGTGCCTCCGAAGATGCCGGCGTAGAACCGCACGTTACGCAGCGGCTCGCTTCCGGCGCGGAAGTCATCGAACACCAAGTACGGGTTGCTGGCGTGGTTGTTGTTGCTGAACCAGCCTGATGTGCAGGAGGGATCCTGACTGATAAACCTCGACCCGCCACCGCCTCCTGCGATGTCACCTTGCTGAAGACCGCCGGGGTTGGTACTGGCGGGCTGGCGGGTGCCGCCGATGATCTCGGGCTGGGCGTTCAGGCTGAACAGCACCGAATCGCGCGGATCAGTGCTGAAGGTCGAGAACTTGCTGACATTGGGCACGTCGTGGAAATCACCCGGGCCGGCCGGCTGCCAGCCGGACTGCGGGGCGTTCAAAATGTGCTGTTGCGACATCAAGGGCACGGCGTCGGCAACGACCTGCCCGAATGCCGTGGCCGCGGTCGCGGCTGCGGCGGCTGTTGCCCAGAGGGCACGTCCAAGGAACCTGTTCATCACGCAATCTCCCAATCTTGGGGGCGAGGAAGCCAACACTTCGCGCCCTACCCCATGTTCACGAACCCGGGTGCTCCCTACTCAGGCAACCGGAGTGAATCATGGTACCACAAGATGGGTAAACTCACGCAAAAATCACGCGAATGTGCGTAGATTGCGCAACTCGGGTTGTTACAAATACTTAGGCGCAGGTGGCCGACGGAACCGGGCGTTCAGTTCGGGATTGGGTGCGCCCGCTGGCGAGGGAAAGTCCTCAGCCGCCGAAGGCGCGGTCGCCGCCCCGGGTGGTGATCGACTCGGTGTTGAGGCTCTGCGCCATGTGTTCGGCGGCGACTTGATCATCGCACCGGCGCATGGTCGCCCAGCCGTTCTGGCCCAGTCGGCGCCAGACATACCAGTCGCCGTGCTGGTCGGTGTCGGCACGGAACAGACTCTTGGGCTCGATCTCTTGGTCCGGGCCTCTCGGATTCGGGTTGAATTCCTGCACTGCACACCTCCTTGTGGTCGGGCGTGCGTCACTCCCACGAGCTCGCCCGAAATCAGCAGACGCCGCCGCCCCACACGGCTGTACCAAGAAGAAGTCTCGGCGGTCGCTGACTGCCCCACCATTTGCGCCGATTTGCCCCGGTTTGTCAAGCGGGGAAAAACAAGAAAGTCTGTTGTTTGTTAGTGTTAGCGAACATGTCGCGCCCGAACACCCGCTCAGGGTCTCTGAGGCCGGATGTGGTCCGGGGGTGCGCGGGGCACGGCTTCCCGGCAGACTCGATATGGTGTGCGACCCCTGTTGAACAGCGTCGGGTGACGCGACCGGAGTTTCATTGATGCACCAGAGATTGATGTGGAGTGCCGCGGCCCTGCTCGCCCTCGCGGGCACCAGCCTCGGCGAGGCCGGCCCGATCACACGGAGCGCCAGCCCCGTGGAGACCTTCGAGATCGGCTCGAGCCTGGGCGGCAAGCTGATCACCGGCTGGCGGGTGGGCTCGACCGAGCCCGACGAGCTGGGCCGCGGACCGGACGACCGCCCCGCGCTGCTGATCGTCGCCGGGCTCGACGGCCGGCACGACTTCGGCTCTCGGGTGGCGATCTCGATCGTTGACCGTCTCGTGACCGATCACCCCGAGCTGCTCGGGAAGTACACGGTGTATGTCGTGCCGGATCTCAACCCGGACAACGACGCGATGTTTGACCGACCCGGCACGCCGCGGGCGGAGTTCGGACGGGCGCCGCGCTCGGCCGACGCCGACCGGGACGGTCGCTACGACGAGGACCCGGCCGACGACCTCAACGGCGACGGCGTGATCACGATGATGCGTGTGAAGAACCCGGCGCCGGGAACGGGGCTCCGGCCGACGCTGGTGCTCGACCCCGAGGAGCCGCGGCTGCTGCGCGAGCCCGACGCCGACAAGGGCGAGATCGCCGAGTACGCCGTTTTGATCGAGGGCATCGACAACGACGGCGACGGTGCGTTCAACGAAGACGGCATCGCGGGCAGCGCCGGCGGCGGCGTAGACCTGGACCGCAACTTCCCCTCGCTCTGGCCGGAGTATGCCGACGGCGCCGGCCCCCACGCGCTCTCCGAACCGGAAACCCGCCGCCTCGTCGAGTGGATGATGACGCGGGACAACATCGTCTGTGCGCTCGCCTACACGCCGAGCGACAACATCCTCAACACGCCCGCGACCGGGAAGTACGCCAAGGACGGGCGCGAGCCGACGGGGATCGAGGACGGCGACAAGAACACCTACGAGCGCGTGCAGACGCTCTTCAAAGAGACCACCAACCAGACCGGCGCGCCCAAGGGCGAGTGGGACGGGTCGTTCACACAGTTTGCCTACGCCCAGTTTGGCGTGTGGAGCTTCGCCACGCCGGCGTGGGTGCGGCCCGACCTGGTCAAGAAGGCCGCGGCCGAGGGTGAGGACGAGGCCGACGACGCACCCGCCGCCGACGTGCCCAAGGGCGACGGGGGATTCGACGTCGAGGCCGAGCGCAAGGCGCTGCAGGAGCAGGGCGCGCCCGGATTCATCATCGACTTCATCGTCGCGACGCCCGAAGAGCGTGCCGCGTACATGGAGAGCTTCCAGGACATGTCCGAGGCCGAGCGGGCGTCGAACATGCAGGCCGTGATGGCGCTGCCGGAGTCGATCCAACTCCGTGTGCGGGCGCTGATCTCCGGCCAGCCCGACCCCGGCCCCTTCGCCAGTGGTGGCGGCGGCGGTGGCGAAGCCGGCGCACGCCCCGGCGGGCGCGGCGGACGGGCCGGCGGCGGACGCCCGGGCGGCTCGGCGGGTGGCGGTGGCAAGGCCGCCGACGGCGACGCGGCCGCGTGGCTCAAGTACTCCGACGAACACCTCGACGGGCGCGGGTTTGTGGAGTGGACGCCCTTCAACCACCCGCAACTCGGCGAGGTCGAGATCGGCGGCCTGGTGCCGGGCATCAAGCACGAGCCCCGCGAGAGCGAATGGGTGCGCGTCGTAGACGAGCAGGCCTCGTTCGTCGCGGGCCTCGTCGGCATGCTGCCCTCGCTGGAGGTTGGCGTGACGGGGGTCGAGCAAGTGACTCCGGGCGTCTGGCGGATCAGGCTCCGGGGGACCAACCCCGGGACGCTGCCGACCCGTGCCGCGATCGGGGCCAAGGCGCGCCGCATCCCGCCGATCGTGGTCGATCTGGGCGTGGATGTGGCGGACATCGTGACCGGCCGCCGCCTGAACAGCTGGGAGTCGATCCCCGGGCACGGCGGCTACGAGGAGATCGAGTGGGTCGTGCGGGCCCCCGACGGCTCAAGCATTCCGGTCGAGATCCGCTCGAGCGTGTTCGGCGACCGCACGCTGTCGATTGAACTGACCCCGTCGAACTGAACCCCGTCTGGCCCTGTCGGGTTGGCCCCGTCGAACCGGACCCCACCCGAATGCTTCGCGCCGGGCCGATCTCGGACACCTGAGGAATCACACCGATGTTCACACGAACTCTCAAAGCAGCGCTCTGTGCCGCACTCGCCGCGGCGTCGGTTTCGGCGCCGGCGGTTGCGCAGGAATTCATCCCCGCCAAGGTCGATATCGCGTTCAACCGGTATTACACCTACACCGAGCTCGTCGATCACATGCACGCGATCGCCAACGCCTATCCCGAGATCGTCACGCTGGAGCAGATCGGCTTCAGCGGGCTCGGCAAGCCGCTCTATGTGGTGACCGTCAACGCGCCCAAGACCGGTCCGGCCGAGTCGAAGCCCGCGATGTGGATCGACGGCAACGTGCACGGCAACGAGATCCAGGCGGCCGAGGTCGTGCTCTATTCGCTCTGGTATCTCACCCGGGCGTACGGCCACAACGAGGACCTGACCGAACTGCTCGACAACTACTCGTTCTACTTCATGGTCAGCCAGAACCCCGACGGGCGCGAGTACTGGTTCCAGGAGGCCAACACGCCGAACTCGTCGCGCTCCAACCAACGCCCGGTCGACAACGACCGTGACGGGTTCTTCGACGAGGACCCGCCCGACGATCTGGACGGCGACGGGTCGATCACCACGATGTGGAAGCGCGACCCCGACGGCCGCTGGAAGCGCGACGAGAAGGACCCGCGCGTGTTCTACCGCGTCGCGCAGGACGAGGTCGGTGAGTGGACGAGGCTCGGGTCGGAAGGCATCGACAATGACGGCGACGGCCAGACCAACGAGGACGGGCCCGGCGGCGACGACATGAACCGCAACTGGCCCAGCGACTGGAAGCCCACCTACGTCCAGTACGGCGCGGGCGAGTTCCCGCTGTCCAACCCCGAGACGCGGGCGATCGCCGAGTTCATCCTCGCCCGTCCCAACATCGCCGCCGGGCAGAGCTACCACAACTCCGGCGGCATGATCCTCCGCGGCCCCGGCGCCAACTACACCGAGAGCCTCTACCCGCGCGAGGACATCCGGGTCTACGACGAGATCGGCACCGTGGCCGAGGACATCCTCCCGTATTACAACTACTGGGTGATCTACAAGGACCTCTACACCGTCCACGGAGGGTTTGTGAACTGGCTGGCCGAGGGCCTCGGCGTGTTCAGCTTCACCAACGAGATGTGGGCCGCCTCCAAGTACTTCCAGCGCGACATCTCGCGCCCCAGCGAAGAACAGATGTGGCTGTTCCGCGACCGGCTCCAGTTCGGGCAGGACTTCAAGGACTACACCGAGTTCGAGCACCCCGAGCACGGCACGGTGCTGATCGGCGGGCTCAACAAGTGGGCCAGCCGCAACACCCCCACCTTCGCGCTCGAGGAGGAATGCCACCGCAACTTCGCGTTCACCATGTTCCACGCCGACCAGATGCCGGTGCTCGAATGGGGACCGATCGAGGCCGAGCAGGTGGGCGACGGCGACCTGTGGATGGTGACCGTCGAGGTCAAGAACACCAAGCTCATGCCGACCCGCTCGGGTATCCAGGCTAACAACAAGATCGGGCGCAACGACCTGCTGGTGTGCGAGCCCTCGCAGGGACGCGTGGCGATGTCGGGGTCGGTCCGCGAACGCTCGGACAAGCAGTTGAACGAGACGAGGTTTGAGCCCGGTCGCGTGCAGTTGAGCCGGGGCGTGCCGAGCAAGGGCAGCGTGCTGCACCGGTTCCTGATCGAGGCCCCCCGCGGCTGCACGGTGCAGTTGCGGTACGAAGCGGAGAAGGCCACGGATCTGGAGACGAGCTTCACGCTCGAGCCGCGGACGCGCGACTGAGCCGCGCGATTCAGCCATCGAGTGCCATCACTCGCGGCCCTCCCGATCTTTGTCCTCTTTCGTCTCTCCCAGCGCAGTGACGCCGAACGCACGGCACGACTGCGCCGCAGAGGCTGAGGAGATAATGAAGGGATGGAGTTGCGGCGAGTCGTGGCGACCTTCGGAGGCGTGCCACCTGCCTCAGCTTCAGGTGCGCGGATAACGCCAGAGTGTCCGGAGCAGCCACGGCGGGATGAGGCTGCCACCGCACTCGGGGCACTTCCCTGCTGGCGGCAGCCCGTCGATCGCGTAGCCGCACCTTGTGCATTGACCATTCTCATACCGACAGGTCGCGACGAGCAACCAGCACAACTCGACACCAATGAACATGTACAGCCAGAACACGCCGAGCGAAGCCCCGAGTGCGAGCGGTGCATACACCGTGGGGACAAAGCCCCTGTCGGGGCTGGCGCCTGGTTCTGCCATTCGGTACCCGACGCCGGCTGCCCAGCCCTTCTCCATGATGCGTGGCTCCCGTGCATCTTGGGGGAAGTGCCACGCCGCCCGCACGCTCCGCCACGGCCAGCCCGCAGCGATGCACTCCCAGTGGGCGCGGCTGTCGGGTGCCTCCTGAGCCGGATGGTTGTGGATCGAGAGCCACTCAGGCAGTGGCTTGGACAGAAATGGCCCTTGAGGTGCATACCAAGGCAGTATCTGATAGGGATACGGGTCACCGAGGTAATTCGCAAGATCAGGACTTCCAAAATTGCCACGATCGGTCAGGTCGACATAGTAATGGCTGAACAACCGACCTTGGCGAACGCCGTACTTGTATTGGAGCTGTGCGTCGTAGCGACGCGCAAACTGGTCTTTGACCGCCGGCCGGAGCGAGTTCCGCACTCCAAGAGCGATGAGTAAAGCCTGGAGCCCAAGCGCTGCTACAGCCAATACCAAGGCGGTGTGTGTTCGCGTGTATCGCATCTGTCTTGTCAGAGACTATCGGCTCCTAGGCAAACTGGCGACACGATCTCACCACCGCGGCGGAGTGGTACCAAGAACCTGCGCCCGTGTCACCGAGATCGGCTCGGCGATCTCGGTGCTCCGCATCCCCGGCGGCCGGTGCCCGCCTTCGACTCGAAGAACGATGGCGGCGATCGGACCGGCGGTTACGACTCGTGCTTCGCCCTGCGGACCGAAGCACGGCACCGGGCCACATGTCCACCGTACTCGCCGAGCCAACGAGCCGCTGCTTCAACCAACTCCTCTGCGAAACCGGTGAGAGGTAGGAACCGCCCCGAACCCGCCTGGTATGCGTCTTCCCACTGCCAGTAGATGCCGATCAAGCCGGACAAACCGTAACCATCACCGACGTAGTGTTCATCGAGATCCGGCAGATCCAGGTGGAGCATGACGAGAGCAGAACCGCCATCCCAAGGCAAGACCTCGCGTTCCGCTATCCGGCGGATGAGTGACTCACAGACGATCCACGCGGCGTGCTCGGGCGACTGCCGCGCAAGTCCAACCTCGTCCAAGACACAATGCCACGACGGCCTCAGGTCTGACCAGCAGATCGGTGCGCGGGCGTCCCAGAGCTCCAGCACCGCCGATGAACAGTGGCCCAAATCGATAAGCTGATCCGCGAGTTCGGGCAAACGCTCGGGCCGGAGCCTGCCCAAAGCGTCCTCGGCTGCAGCGAGCAGGAACCGCTCGCGGACATCATCTGGAACCGGGGACTCACGTGTCATCGCATCGCCTCAGACCCGAGGACGGCGGGCCAGCCTCCCCGTCGGCGACGAGGAGAGATGCTATGCCAGTTGCCCGACAGGTGGCACCAGGAAGCCAACGTGCCGCCAAGACGGCCGTGGCGGTCTCGGTGCACTGCGCTCACACCGAGGAGCGTCTCCGGGTCGCTGCGCTTCGGCGGCACGACACCAACCCAACAACAAGGCCCGGGCGTGTGCCCGGGCCTCGTTCAAGTTCGATGATGGGTCAGTATGCCGCGCCGCGTCAGTCGGCGAGCTTGGGGGCCTGGGCATCGCCCGGGGCCGGCGCCTGCTGGATCTTTATCTCGCCGTTGCGCTCCTCGTACTGGCGGATGACCTGCCCGAGGCTGATGGCCAGACGCTTGGCGGCCGGCCAGTTCATGATGACGCGCGAGCCGACCGAGAACAGCAGCGCGGGCTCGTTGTTCTGGCCCTGCACCGGCAGGTTCATGCCGAAGTCGAGCACGACCTCGTCGTGCGTCGACGACGTGCGGATCGTGTTGGCGTAGGTGCTGGTCATCTTCGACTCGTCGATGCGGAGCTGGATCTGACGGGATTCCTGGTCGGCCATGGTGCTGGTGCCTTTCTCTGTCGCGTGAATCGCGTGCGCTGTGGAGCGCGGGTTATGGAAGTCTGGTTGTCGTTTGGGCCGCGCCCCGTGTGGCGTGTGCGGCGATCTCCGGCCGGAGGGGGTCCGACCGCGCCTCAGACGGTAGCGCGTCCGAGGGCGTGCTTCGACCTGCTCTCCGTCAGGCAGGGCCGCCCGGTTCCGTCCGCCCGGGACCGGAATCCGCCCCCGCGGGCCCGTCAGGCGGTCGGATAGCCGCTCCGCTCCCGCGGCCAGCCCGCCTCGGCGAAGACCTCTCGCATGAGCGGGTCGGCCAGGTACGCCTCGACGATCCGCTCGGGCACCGCCCACGCCCGCTCGCTCCGCACCGCGTCCGGCGCATCGCCGGGCTGGGCTCCGCCGGTGGACTTGGACGAGTGGTGGTAGTGCCCGGCGGCGTAGGCGATCGCGGCCTCGATCCGCGCGGGGGTCGGCTCCTCGCCCCAGGCGGCAAACAACCGCCCGAAGTAGGCCGCGGGGTCGCGACGGAAGTCCTCGTAGACCAACCGGTTGGGATCGGCCAGCCACCGCGTGCCGATCGCCGAGAAGTAGCCGAGCATGTCGCCGCCGCCGGTCGCCTCGTCCCAGCCGCGCACAAACAGGCTGTTGAGCGCGAAGATCGGATTGCGAAGCAGCACGACCGATCGGTGCTCCGGACCGCCCGCCGCACCGCTCGCCGCCCAGTGCGCCGCCACATCCTCCGGGCCGATCGAGGCGTGCGGGTGCTTGCTGATCACGCCCGACGCCGGGGGCTCGTGCCCCGAGGCGATCTCGGCAAACACGGTGTCGGCCAGGCCGACAACCCGCGGCGTGAGCCTCTCGCCGGATGCCTTGAACGCCTCGAGCAGCGTGACGTGCGACCGCGGATAGTGGTACGGCGGGCCGGTGCGGTCCCACGGGCCAAACACCTCGTCGGCGACGGGCCATCCCAGCGCCGCGCCGGCGGCGTAGACCGTGATCGAGGACCCGCTCCGGATCGGTGAGAAAAGCCAGCAGACACGGGGCGAGTGGGTCATGCCCACACGGTAGGCCGGGTGCCCGCGACGGCCGCTGTTGCATGCGCGCCGTGCCAAGAGCCTGATGTGGCACAGGGTGCGTACCACCGGGCTGGGCGTCGACCCCGGACGTCATGTCGGCGAAGGAGGAGACGGCGCGGTGCGGGTTCTAGTTGCCCGGGCGGTAGCACCGGATCTCGAAGACCCGGGCCTCCTCGGAACCATTTGTCGCGAGCACCTCAAGCCGAAGCCCGCTCGCCTGTTTCGCCTCGAATCGGTGGCGGCGCAGACGCTGGAAGTTACCCCGCTCGTCCACGAGCACGCTGGTGCTCCCATCCGGCGCGATGGCCAGCAGGCGATAGTCCCGCACCGTCTCGGGCTGCGGACCGCGGATCATGCGGCTGGTGGCGCCGTCCGACGCCGAGAGCGTGAGTTCGCGGTGGAACCCGCTGTCGAACGTGAGTTGCACGAGGCCGAGCGTCACGGGCTCCTCCCATCGCAGCTCGATCCACGCCGGCCGGCCGGGGTCGGCGAGCATCGCGCACCAGCGGTGATCGCGTTTGCCGGGCAGGTCACGGACGTATCCGTCGATCACGTGCACGGCGCGGCCACCCTCGTGCTCGCCGGAGGCCGTGACCGAGGCCCGGCGTGCAAGATCGAACGGGTCTTCGTTCTTCACGCCGCGGATGGTCTGATCGTCGCGGAGGAGCCGCTGCTGCAGAGCACCGACGAACCTGGCGCGGAGCTCACCGGGCGAGCACCCCTTCTCGACACACATCCCCGCGGCCGTCCCCACCGCCTGACCGATGACAGAGCAGGTGGCCATCACCCGCGTGGAGGTGAACGCGACGTGGGTGTTGCTGATGTTCCGTCCGGCCATCATGAGGTTGCTGACATTGCGTGAGTAGAGGGCATCGAGGGCGATGTTGTAGGGCTCTTCCATGCGGACCGCCCGGTAGGGCTTTTTCTGCGGTGCATCGAACCCTTCCGGCGGATGCTCATCAAAGCTCCAGCCCCCGATCGCCACGCCGTCGTCGCGCTTCGTCCAGCCGCCGTTGAGATCGTGCTCGGTCTGGATGTGGGGGCCCATCACCCTCCGGGATTCTCGTTTGCCGGGGATCATCCCGACCGTCTCGAGCGCCCAGTTGGCCGAGTCGGGACGTTCACCGCTGTTCTTGATGTAGTCCCACACGCCGAGCACGATGGAGAGCAGTTCGAACCTCAACCGCTCGTTGTCCTTGATCGTGTCGTACATGCCTCCAAGCTCGATCCACCAGAACCCGTACTCGTAGCGGTACCGCCCGACGTTGCGGAGCTGCAGGTCGGCGGAGGTGATCTTGCGGGCCCAGTCCGGGGCGAGATAGGGCACCGGCTTGTTGTGTTCACGGGCGGTGAACAGGATGCTCGATCCCTGCGTCCGTCGGTCGCCCTGCTCCACGGCGAGGCTCTCGTCGAACTCGGCGCGGCTCTCGCGCCCCCACCGCAGGTCGGCCCCGGACTCCATCGCGAGGCGCGAATCGCCGGTGCTGTCCACGTAGACGTGCGCGCGCACTTTGTAGATATGCTCGGTCTTGTCGCAGCGTACGTAGGCGGTGGTGATGCTGCCCTCGCTCACCTCGGCCCGAAAGACGGCGCTGTCGAGCAGCAGCGTGAGGTTGGGCTCACGCATGCATTTGTCGTAGAGCAGCAGATCGAACATCTCGTAGGCCCGGTGCGGGTTCCGCGCCGCGTCTTCGAGCCGGATCTCCTCGATGACGCCGCCCTCCCGCCAGCCGGCCCGTGAGCCGTGGCAGTCGGCACCGACGATGTGCATCTTGATCTCGCTGCTCGCGTTGCCGCCGAGGCGGGAGCGGTCCTGAACCAGCAGCACGCGGGCCCCGTTTCGAGCCGCCGCGATCGCGGCGCAGACGCCGGCCATCCCGCCCCCGCAGACCAGGACATCGGTCTCGACATCCACCACCGTCATGTTGGGCTCGGCGGCGATGGGAGCCGTCGCCTGTTCGAACGCGGACAGCCCGCCCGGGCTGGGCAGGCCGAGGTCCGGACGGACGATCTCCGGTTGCCTGGCCAGAACCGCGCGGCCGTCGACGAGGACGGTGTAGCCCAGGCTCGCCGCACCGGCGGCGAGGAACGCACGACGGTCAACATCGCTCACGAAAGACCCTCCCGAATGTGGACAAGAGCACCTGACGGGTCCGCTGACGTCAGGGCCGCGACACCGACCGTGCGTCCGAGTCGGACGACCAACTAGTTCTCGTAGTACTCCGGCAGGCTCTTGCCTTTGTACGTGAAGCTGCGTTTGCCGAACCCCGCGGCCTCGAGCAAGTCGAGGTACGCCGGGTTGTCGCCGGAGAAGCCGTCGGCGCTCTCCATGTATGCCTCGACCAGTCCGGACGAGTTCACCCACCGCGCGCTGCCGTCACACATCGCGGCGTTGACACCGTCCTTGCCGTGGTTGTTCCACGCGTCGGGATAGTTGTTCACGCCGTCGGTCCGGCCGAAGCCGAGGCTGTCGCCCGGCGGCTGCACGTCGTCGTTGTCGTTGTCGATGATGATGATCGTGCGGTCGGGATAGCGCACGCTGATCTGCGTTTTGAGGACACCGTCGGGATAATCGTTGAGAATATCGATCCCGCCGCCGGGGTCGTAGTTCCACCCGAGCTGGCCGCCGATGGTCCCGCGCTCGCGCCCGTAGATCACGGTGCCGTCGGGGTACTTCCCGTCGCTGAACCAGGCGAACGTCTCGTAGCTGTGCCCGCCGCCGTCGTCGTCGCGGTCCTTGGCCGCGACAAACGTGTCGATCAGGAAGTCTCGCCCGTAGAGCAGCGGCACGTCGCCGAGCACGGGGTGGTCGCTGAGCATCTCGTTCTCGCGGATCACGTTTCTGGTCGCCGGGCACAGCGCGACCTCGTAGCTGCTGATGTAGTCGGGGAAGAGCCAGCCGACGTTGTCCTCGAAGGTGAAGATCGCCGGCAGGAAGACCTCGCGTTTGGTCTCGTTGCTGTAGCTCTGGCAGGCCTGGCCGAGCTGCCGCGTGTTCGACAGGCACGCGCTCCGCTGGCCGGCCGCCCGGGCCTTGCCCAACGCCGGCAGCAGGATGCCGATCAGCAGCGCGATGATCGCGATGACCACCAGCAGTTCGATAAGTGTGAACGCGCGGCGGCGTCTGGAGAGCATCGGGCCAGCCTACCACATCCCGGCCGCGGGTTCCAAAGGCCTAAGCCGCGGCAGTGCCCTTCAAGGGCGCGGATCCGGGGCGTGGGCCTTGGGAACGTCGTCCGGATCCGATACCATGCGTCCTCGGCCCGCTGTCAGCGGCACGCCGCGACAACGCCCCGGAGGAGACGACCCATGCCGATCACACGCCGCACATCCACCCTCGCCCGCGCGCTGGTCGCCGCGGGCGGACTCGCGGTCGCAGCACCCCAGACTTCGCTCGCCCAGGCCGACGACGATGTGTTCTTCAGCCTCGACGGCATGCGGCTCAAGTGCGTGCTCTTCGGCGAGTGCTTCCCCGACCAGTCGCGCAACAGCGCCGACAACCCCCTCCCCCCCGGCACACCACAGACGATCCTGCCCGCCAGCGGATACCGCTACACGCTCGACGGCACCGTCCGCTCCTCGGGCCTGATCGGCGGCATCATCCCCGACGGCTCGAGCCTCGGCGAGATGATGGACATCCTGCAGGCCGGCCAGTCGCGCATGCTCACCGGCTACATGCGCAACCCCTCCGGCGGCCTGCCCGACGCCAAGAACACCGTCTGGCTGCAGACCTTCGCCGACGAGATCATCGGCATCGAGCTGGCGATCACCCTCGAGACCTCCATCTCCGATCAGGGCGTCGGCCTCTTCGAGATCCGCGACATCGACATCGGCCTGGGCATCCTGTTCGGCGAGCTCCGCGTCGAGAACGGCACGTGCCTGATCGAGACGTGGGAGCCGTCTCCCCGCCAGCAGACCGAGTGGCACTTTGACAGGGGACTGGCCAGCGTGCTGAGTTCAGGCCCCGCGAGGCTCGACTACCTCGACAACCCAGCGTTCGGCACCATTCTCGGCGGCATCGGCGCCGAGGACACTCCAAACCCCAACGCCCCCACCGGCGTGACCGAGGCGCAGTCCACATTCGCCACCACCACTTCGCTCGGCATCCCGGGTCCCGGCGGCGAAGTTGCAGACGTCTATGTGACGAGCCCGGCGCGCAACCTCGCCGATCCCGATCCCGATCTCTACCGCGGCATCGGGCTCGCGCTCTTCCCGGCCAGCAAGCCCGCGTTCCCCGGCGGCTTCCTCGGTCAGTGGACGCTCATCTACGACCTCTACATCCCGTCTGCAAGCTGGAACACCGAGTGGCCCCTCGCCCTCGTCCACGGCTCGCACAACAACGACGGCCGCGCCGACTGTCTTATCCGCAACCCCGGCAACGGCAACGGCGCGATCGGCTACATCGCCGAGCCGGGCGACTACCTCGAGACCAGCGCCATCGGCCCCGACCGCTGGATGCGTCTGGCTCTGGTCAGCAACTTCATGCAGACCAACGAGACCGCGATCTACGTTGACGGCCAGCTGGTCGGCGTGACCAACTCCGACTGGCACTACAACTCGGTCGATCCGACCGCACCGACCTTCGGCGACGGCGAGCCGGTCGAGAACGCCGACTGGCTGGCGTGGGGCGAGTTCCCCTCGCCGTGGGCGTTCAGCTCGGGCAACTTCCCCGACTCGCTCGGCCCCTCGCCGCTGGCCTCGACGCTCGGGCTCTTCTGCGACCTCGGCGACGCCGACCTCGGCCCCGGGGGCCGCTCGGAAACCGCCTATCTTGCCAATCTCTACTTTGCCGACGACATGCTCACGCCCGCCGAGATCGCGGCCCTGGGCGGCGCCGACGCCGACGGCATCGTGTTCACCGCCGCCCCGTGCCCGCCCGACTTCAACGGCGACGGCGTTGTCAACACGCAGGATTTCATCGCGTTCCTCAACGCGTGGGTCGCGCGTGAAGCCCGCGCCGACTGGAACAACGACGGCATCGTCAACACCCAGGACTTCATCGCCTTCCTGAACGAGTGGGTCGCCGGCTGCTAGTCGCGGCGAACAGCGAATCGTCTTCGGAGACACCTCATGATCGGGCCGCTGCTCGCCGTCGCCCTGCTCCCGCTCGCGGCGGCCGATGACCACGTTCGAGTCATCCTCGATATGGACGCGAGCGCGCCGGGCGTGCAGTCGAGCATCGTCGTCGAGCCCGGGACGACGCTGGTCGAGGGGCTCAGCGTCTATGTCTACGACCCCGACGGCACGCGGCGGGTGCTCGCGATCGGCTACCTCGGCGGCATCGACAGAGGCATCGCCCTCGGTCACGCACCCAGTGACCAGCTCGCAGGCACGGTCACCGCCATGACCGGCTCGCCGCACACGCCGGCCAACCCGGGCAACATCGGAGGCCTCGACCCCGACGGGAGCATCCAGAAGGCGTTCGCCGGGCCCGAGGTGCAGTACTACGAGTTCGGCGCTTCCGACGCCGCGCCGTTGCCATCCGCGCCGACGGCACCCTTGTTCACAGCGGATGTACACCTGCAGGACGCCTCGCCCGGCGATGTGTTCGAGATCGCGCTGGCCGACAATGTGGTGCTCTGGACAGAGGGCCACAACGGCGCGTTCTCGACCACAGACACGTTCAGCCTCGACACCGGCGGTGACGCCGTGCCCGACGGCACGCCCACCGTCGCGGGCCTCGATGCAGATGCCGCGATCCCCACTCCTCCCGCGGCCTATCTGGTGGACTACATCGATGGAGTCACCGGCCCCGCGCGCATCATCATCCGCTGCCCCACCGATTTCGACGGTGACGGCGTCGTCGATACCCGCGACGTGCTCGCGTTTCTCAACGCGTGGACGGTCCGCGACCCCCGGGCCGACTTCAACGGGGACGGTCTGGTGGACACCCGCGATGTGCTGGCCTTCCTGAACGCGTGGAACACCGGGTGCTAAGGCTCCGCGACGCTATCCTCTCGGCGTGACGACCTCTCCCCGCCGCACAGAGTGCCTCAGTGTGGACTGCCTCGTTCTCGGCGGAGGCATCGCGGGGCTCTGGACTCTGCGCACCCTCATCGACGCGGGCTACGACGCCCTGCTCGTCGAGACCGACGCCCTCGGCCAGGGCCAGACCATCGCCAGCCAGGGCATACTCCACGCCGGGACCAAGTACGCCCTGACCGGAGACGCCTCCCGAGCCAGTAAGGCCGCGGGCGAGGCGGCCGCCGTCTGGCGGGACTGCCTGTCGGGCACCGGCCCGATCGACCTGCGCGAAACGAACGTGCTCTCCCGACACACCTGCATGTTCACCACGCCCGGGGTCGGCTCACGCCTGGCCGGGCTCGCAGCATCCAAGGCCCTGACCAGCCTGCCGCAGAAACTCGACAGGGCCGCATACCCCGCCGCGTTCGCCGACGCGGCCGGAGGAGTGAACGTCTACCAGCTCGACGAGCCAGTGATGGATCTGCCGGCGCTACTGAAAACGCTGGCGGCACCCGTACGGGACCGACTGCTGCGCGCGCAGGCCGTGCAGCTGCGCTGGGACGATGAGCGCAGCAGCTCCGCCGCGTCGATGCCGCCGCCGGAGCGCAGCGTCGTCGCGCAGCTGACCACCGAGACCGGCGAGCTCAGCATCTCGCCCCGCGCCCTCATCTGCACCGCCGGCGCGGGCAACGAAGCGCTCCTCGTCCAGCTCGACCTCGCCGCTGATCTCCGCATGCAGCGCCGCCCGCTCCACATGGTGCTCGCGCGGGGGCCGCTCCCCCACCTCTACGCCCACTGCGTCGGGCTCTCCGATAAGCCCCGCGCGACGATCACGAGCGCCGCCGACGCGGCGGGACGCACCGTGTGGTACATCGGCGGCACGCTCGCCGAGACCGGCGTCGACCGCCTGCCCGCCGAGCAGATTGCCTTCGCGCGGCGAGAACTTGCCGAGATCCTCCCGTGGATCTCACTCAGCGGGGTCGAGTTTGCCACACTCCGGGTCGATCGGGCCGAGGGGTTCGACGAGTCCGGCCGGCGTCCGGACACCCCGGTCGTGCGCGCGCACGGTTCGGTCATCGCCTGCTGGCCGACCAAGCTCGTCCTCGCCCCGCTCGCAGCAGCGGGCGTGCTCGAACAGCTCAGCCGGTCGGGCGTATCGCCGACCGCCCCGGCCCCAGACACCATCCCCACGCGCCGCACACTCGCGTCCGCACCCCGCCCCGAGCCCGCGATGCCGATCTGGGATCGCGACAGTCTTTCCTGGAGCTGAACCCGACCATGCAACTGCGGCCACTCGGCAACACCGGTCTCGATGTCTCGGCCCTGAGCCTCGGCACGGTCAAGCTCGGGCGCACCGAGGGGATGAAGTATCCCACGCCCTACGACCTGCCCAGCGACGAGACCGCGCGCGCGCTTCTCTCACTCGCGGCCGACCTCGGTATCAACCTGATCGACACCGCCCCCGCCTACGGCACCAGCGAAGCGAGGCTCGGCGAGCTGCTGCCCGAATTCGGCGACCGGTTCACGCTCTCGACCAAGGTCGGTGAGGAGTTTGAGGACGGCGAGTCGCGGTTCAACTTCTCACCGGAGTACACCCGCATGAGCGTCGAGCGCAGCCTCAAGCGCCTCGGCCGCAACACGCTCGACATGGTGCTCGTGCATTCAGACGGAAACGACCTCGACATCATTGAGCGATTCGGCACGGTCGATGCGCTGCGCGAGCTGCAGCGGTCCGGCGTGGTGCGGGCCGTCGGTTTCTCGCCCAAGACCGTGGCCGGCGCGCGCGCGGCGGTGGCCTGCTGCGACGTCGTCATGCTCGCGCTCAACCCGCGAGACACCGAGATGCTGCCCGTGGTGCGCGAGGCCCATGCCGCGGGCGTGGGTGTGCTCATCAAGAAGGGCCTGCTCTCGGGGCACCTCGGCGCGGTTGGCGGCACACAGCCGTCGGCGGACCCGATCGAGGCGTGCCTCTCGTATCTGCTGGCCGAGCCGGGGGTCTCGTCGGTGGTGGCGGGAACGATCAACCCGGAGCATCTGCGGCACAACATCGACGCTGCGGAGCGGGTGCTGGGCCGCTGATCCCCTCCACACACCCGCCGACGCACTGCGCCGCCCGCCCGCTGGCGTGTATGCTCCCGACCCCGGGAGGTACCGCGTGTGAACGATTTGCGCTGGCTCACTGTGTTTGTTGCGATGTTGGTCTGTCTGCTGTCCCCACCGACGCGGGCACAGGACGACGGGGCTCCGACTCTTGACGTTCCTGCGATTCCCGAGCCCTCGGGCGACCTGCGCGTCATGGTCTGGAACGTCCAGCGTGGATCGAACGACTTCGACCACGGGCCGGAGAAGACCCTCGCGTGGATCCGTGCCGCGAACCCCGACATCGTGCTGATGCAGGAGAGTTACGACATCGACGGCGACCGGGCGCGGCTCGGGCCGTGGCTCGCGGCCGAGCTCGGGTGGGACCATCACCAGGGCGACAGCACGCACCTGTGCATCTTCTCGCCGCTGGTCTTCGAGCAGACCTACTTCCACGAGGCGTGGCACGGCATCGGCGCTCGGCTCCGCGACAAGGAAGGACGCACGCTGGTCGCCTACTCCATGTGGATCGACTATCGCGCGTACGCGGCGTACGCCCTGCGGGACGATCCCGCGATCAGCGACGAAGACCTGCTCGCCAAAGAGACGGACGAGTCCGATCGCTATGACCAGGCGACCGACCTGCTCGACCATCTGCGCGAGGTCGGCCACCTCGGCGATCCCGGCGCACCGGGCGGTCCGATCCCCCTGCTGGTCGGCGGCGACTGGAATTGCCCGTCCCACCTCGACTGGACCGCCGAGACCGAGCTGGTCTTCCGTTTCCGGCGCGATCTCCCGCTGCCGGTCAGCACCGCGATGCAGGACGCGGGCTTCACGGACACGTTCCGTGAGGTCCATCCCTCGCCGCTCGTCGCGCCCGGCATCACGTGGTCGCCGCTCTTTCGGGGCACACGCGACGAGCCCGGCACCGCCGACAGAATCGATCGGCTCTACGCGCTGCCCGCAGATCCGGCTGCAGCCGTGACCGCCGAGGGCGAGGCTGTCCCCACCCGTCTCCGGGCGATCGGCGCGATGACGCTTCCGACGGTCTACGAGGACGAGGACATCGAACAGGCCGATCGGCTCTTCCCGAGCGATCACGCGGCGCTGATCGTCGATCTGGTCTGGGAGTGAGCCGAAAGGCCGCCCCGGGCTCACCACCCGGCGGAACCGCCGCAGCACGTCAGCGCGACCTCTACACTGCCCGCATGTTCGGATCCCACCTCTCCATCGCCGACGGCATGGCCGCCGCGGCACGCAGGGCCGACGAGCTCGGCTTCGACTGCGTGCAGATATTCACCAAGAACCAGCGCCAGTGGAAGGTCAAGCCGCTCGACGAGCAGGCCGCCGACGACTGGATCGGCGCGATCGAGGAGCTGGGCTGGGCGGGCCGCACGGTCAGCCACGCCTCCTACCTGATCAATCTTGCGAGCCCGGACGACGAGCTCTGGCACAAGTCGATCGATCTGATGACCGAAGAGATCAATCGGTGCGAGCGGATGCAGATCCCGTTCCTGGTCCACCATCCCGGTGCCTACACCACCAGCACCGCCGAGGAGGGGCTCGAACGGATCGCCTCGGCGTATCGCCATCTGCTGCTCCGGACGGCCGGGTACGCGACGGTGCTGTGCCTGGAGGACACCGTGGGATCGGGCTCGAACATGGGCCGCACGTTTGAGGAGCTGGCCGCCTTGCGGAGCCTGATCATCGACAAGACCGGGGCGAGCCACCGTGTGGGGTTCTGTTTCGACACCTGCCACGCCCACGCCGGCGGCTACGACATGTCCAGCCGCGAGTCGGCCGAGGGTGTGCTGGCCGAGTTCGACCGCCTCTGCGGCCTCGAGCACCTGCGGGTGGTCCATCTCAACGACTCGATCGGCGATCTGGACAGCCGCCGCGACCGCCACGCCCACATCGGCGAGGGCTCCATCGGCGGCGGGACGACCTCCAGGAGGCTGCTGGCGAGCGGTTTCGCGGCCGTGGTGAACCATAAGGCCCTGAAAAACGTACCGAAGATCCTCGAAACGCCGAAGGAACCGACGGAGGCCGGCACGCCGATGGACGTGATCAATCTGCGCCGCCTCCGGCGTCTGCAAAGCTCTCCACCCAAGCGCACTGCCGCGGGAACCGCACGATGACGACCAAAGACCTGCTCGTTGCTCTCTCACTCACCGCGCTCACAGCCGCCCCGCTCGGCCTTGTCGGCTGCAAGGGGACCGGCGGCTCCGGCGAATCGGGCTTCCGCTCGTCGGCCCGCGCCGACACCCGGGCGACCGAAGCGGCAGAGCTCGCCACGAGGCTCAAGAACGAGGGGCTGGTCGATCAGGCGCTGCGTGAGTTTGAACGGGCCATCGAGATCAACCCGACCATGACGACCGCCTACATGGGCGCGGGCGACATCTACCGCGAACGTGGAGACTTCGAGGGCGCCGAGAAGCACTACGGCGATGCCGCCCGCGTTTCGCCGAACGAGTTCGATCCGAACTACTGGCACGGCCACGCGCTACAGATGCTCAACCGCATCACAGAGGCCGTGCGTGCCTACCTGCGGGCCCTGGCGATCCGCCCCGACGATTTCAACGCCAACCTCAACCTCGCGACCGCATATCTGCAGCTCGGGGAAGACGCGCAGGCCGTGATCTACGCCGAGCGTGCGGTGCGGATCAATGCCAGCGATGGCCCGGCCCGGGTCAACCTCGGGGCGGCCTACGCCAACGCCGGGCGGCACGGCGAGGCGATCGAGCAGTACGAGGCGGCGGCCGAACTCATGCCGCTCACACCGGAGCTTCTGCTCAACCTCGCCGAAAGCCTGGGCAAGGTGGGTCGCCACCAGGAGATGGCCGGCACCATCCGCGAGGTCCTTCGCCAGTCTCCCTCGGCCATGGCGCAGGAACGCCTCGGCTCGGCCCTGTTCCGCATGCGTGAGTACGACGACGCGATCGAGGCCTTCCGCGGCGCGACACGGATGGACCCCAACCACTACCCCGCCTGGAACGGCATCGGTGTCTGCCTGCTCAACCGCTACGTCTGGTCGAACAAGTCCGACCTGGTCGCGCTCGACGAGGCCCGCAACGCGCTGCGGCGGAGTCTGCAGATCGAACGCAACCAGCCGCGGATCGCCGAGCTGCTCACCCGCTACTGATTTCTCGCCAATCGCCTGTCGATTGCCCCGCGGGGCTTGACCGGGATCCCCTCGGTCGATTACGCTGCGATATGCCCGACGTGTCGCTCTTGGAAGTCTTCCCTTCGCCCGGCGATGCGCCCTACGTGATCGAGCACGTCAACGAGGAATTCACCTCGGTGTGCCCGAAGACCGGCCACCCGGACTTCGGCGAGATCACCCTCCGCTATCAGCCCGCGCCGGCCTCCTCCGGCGGCACCTGCATCGAGCTCAAGAGTCTCAAGCTCTACGCCCAGAGCTTCCGCAACGAGGGCATCTTCTACGAGGCCGTCACCAACCGCATCCGCGATGATCTGGTGACGCTGCTGAACCCCGACTGGCTCCAGATCGTGACCAACTGGCGCGGCCGCGGCGGGATCCGCTCGATCATCCGTGCCGATTTCGGCAGCGTGCCCTCCCACTTCCGGGGACGCTGACCCGCCCCGCGGGCTCGGCACGGCCTTCAACCCTCACCACGCGTTCTCCCTCCGCCGCCAGCGGGCATCGGTTTTCTCATCCCCCTACCATCTGCCTCCACCAGAACGAAAGGCTCCGCATGTCCACCATGTTCAAGTCCGACCGCCGCTACGTCCGCGACTTTGGCCCCAACGAGAGGCTCGAGGGCATCTTCACCATCAAGAACGCTCAGCTCGGCAAGACGCGGCAGGAGAAGACCTACCTCCGCTGCCTCATCGCCGACAAGACCGGCGAACTGCCCGGACGCATGTGGTCGATCGACGAGACCACCTTCCACAAACTCCCGACCGAGGGTTTCGTGTGGCTCGAGGGCGAGACCCAGCCCTACCAGGGCGAACTGCAGCTGATCATCCACTCGATCGAACGCACCGAGCCCTCGCCCGAGCAGATGCGTGAGCTGCTCCCCTCGACACCCAACGACGTGGACGCGATGTTCGCCGAGGTGACCGACCTGCTCGGCACCCTCAAGCACCCCGCGATGCAGGCCCTTGCCGAGACCTACCTCGAAGACGACGCGCTGATGGAAGCCTTCCGCGCCGCCCCGGCCGCCAAGAGCATGCACCACGCCTACCTCGGCGGTCTGCTCGAGCACACGCTCAACCTGCTCAAGCTCGCCGACGTGGTCTGCCCGCTCTACCCGCGCGTCAACCGCGACATCGTGATCCTCGGCCTGTTCCTGCACGACCTCGGCAAGACCCGCGAGCTCTTCTACGACCGCGCGTTCGGCTACACCGACCGGGGAGAGCTGATCGGGCACATCGTCGAGGGCGCGATCATGCTGCACGACAAGGCCCAGCAGACGATGGCGCTCAAGGGTGTCCGCCTGCCGGCCGGCGCGCTCACCGTGCTGCAGCACATCATCCTCTCACACCACGGCGTTCCCGAGTATGGCGCCGCCAAGATTCCGATGACGCCCGAGGCGATCCTCGTCTCCATGCTCGACAACGTGGACGCCAAACTCGCGATCGCCCTCGACTCGGCCCGCCCGGAGGAGCAGCGCGCCTACGACCTCCGCGGCAACTTCACCGAACGCCTCTGGGCCCTCGACTGCAAGCTCTACCGCCCCGACCCCCTCGCCGACTGACGGATTCCGGCCCACGTGCGTCGCCGGGCGGGGCGGCTCGTGTTGTACAATCTCAGGCAGAACGCGGAGCGTGCCATGTCCGAGGAAGTCTCGATCCAGGTCAACTTCACACGAGCGATGCCGCTCTTCCCCCTCGACACCGCGGTGCTGCTGCCGCAGCAGATCCTCCCGCTGCACATCTTCGAAGAGCGCTACCGCCAGATGATCAACCGCGCCCTCGACGGCGCTGGGCAAATCGCCATGGGCGTCTTCCGCGGGCAGCGCTGGAAGCAGGAATACCACGCCCAGCCGCCCGTGCGGCCGGCGGTCTGCGTGGGGCAGATCGTGCAGCACGAGCAGGTCGACGACGGACGCTACAACATCCTCCTGCAGGGAATCTGCCGGGCAAAGATCGTCGAAGAGGCCGAGCCCTCCGAGGGGCAACTCTACCGCCACGTGATGCTCCAACCGATCGGCGTAGGCGAGGTGGACGAGGACGAACTCGAAGACCTGCGCGACTGGCTCGACGAAGCCCTCAGCGAAAGCCCGCTCACGCAGATGACACGGGCCGAAGAGATCCTCGGCTACGTCCGCAAGCCGGAGATCCCGACGTCCGCCCTGCTCGAACTGGTGTCGTTCTCGATGACGCCGAGCGGCGAGCTGCGCTACCGGCTGCTGGCAGAGGGCGACGCGGGCCGTCGCGCCCGACTCGTCCGCCACGAGTTGGAGCACGTGCAGGGGCTCATCCGTAAAGCCCAGGCCCAGCACCCCGAGGAATGGCCCAAGGGCTGCAGCTGGAACTGATTCAACGCTCTACGCGCTGTCGCCGGTCCGCTCGATGCTCGCGCCCAGCGGACGCAGCCGTTCCTCGAGCCGCTCATACCCCCGATCGAGGTGGTACACGCGGTTGACGATCGTGGTCCCCTCGGCCGCCAGCCCCGCGAGCACCAGGCCGGCACTGGCGCGCAGATCGCTCGCCATCACCTGTGCACCGGTCAGCTTCTTCACGCCGCTGACCACGACCGTGGGACCGGCCCGGAAGAGGCTGGCCCCCATCCGCCCCAGCTCCGCCACGTGCAGGAACCGCTCGGGGAAGATCCGCTCGGTGATCACGCTGTTGCCCCTCGCCAGGGTCAGCATCGCCATGAACTGCGCCTGAAGATCGGTCGGGAAGCCCGGATGAGGCTGGGTCGTCACCTCGATGGGCCGGAGCCCCTCGGGGCTGGACACGCGGCAGGTCGCGTGCAACGGATCGTCGCCGGTCGTCTCGATCTCGACCCCCGCGTGCTCGAGACGGTCGGCCGCCGCGAGCAGGGTGTCGATCGGGCAGTTCTCGATCGTCACATCCCCCTCGGTCATCGCCGCGGCACACAGGAAGGTCCCCGCTTCGATGCGGTCCGGGATCACCGCGTGCTCGGCCCCGCCGAGCTTCTCGACGCCCCGAACCGTGATCCGGGGCGAGCCTGCGCCCGAGATCTCCGCCCCCATCTTGCCCAGCAGCCGGGCCAGGTCCACGACCTCCGGCTCGCAGGCCGCCGACTCGATCACCGTCGTGCCCTCGGCCAAGGTCGCGGCACTCATCACGTTGGCCGTGCCCAGCACCGTCGAGCCGAACGGGCCCCCGAGGAAGACCGTCGCCCCCCGGAGGCGTCCGCCCGCCGGAGCGCTTGCGACGATGTCTCCGCCCTCGAGGGTGATCTGTGCGCCGAGCGCCCGGAGGCCGCGGAGGTGCAGATCGACCGGACGATCGCCGATCGCGCACCCGCCCGGCATCGAGACTCGGGCCTTGCCCCTGCGGGCGAGCATCGGGCCGAGCGTGCAGATGCTGGCCCGCATCGTGCGGACGATGTCGTAGCGAGCGTGTGACTGGCTCTCGTCGGCCGACTGAAGCGTTACTGAGCCGCCGACGGCACCCTCCCGCGAATCCGACCCCGCGCCGTCGGTCCGGCCGCAGCCGAGTTCGGCGAGCAGACGGAGCATGTTGCGGATGTCCGCAAGATCGGGCACGTCGTGGAGCGTGACCGGTTGGTCTGTCAGCAACGCCGCGGCGAGCAGGGGCAGCGCCGCGTTCTTCGAACCGTGGACCCGGATGGTGCCCGACAGCGGCCTGCCTCCCTGAATGATGAATCTGTCCATGTCGCTCCCGGTCGCTGCCGAACTCGTGTTGTTGCCCCGTCGGCCGGCCGTGCCGGCCGCCCGCACCGCTGCGCGCGCACCGACCACCACCGCCGCCCGCGCAGGCGTGTGCTACGTCTTTCGACCGACCGGCCGCTTTCGCACCAACCGGCGGAGCACACTCTCGCACGGCCACAGCCGGTGCCGCCGCACTCGTCGCTCACGCGCCGATCGCTCGGGGGGCGAACCCGATCGCCGCAGTCCCCTCCGCCCTGACTGCTGGGCGAGGCATCGCAGATTCTCATGCAGACTTACCGCACAAAACACTGATATTTGTCGATCCTGACCGAATCTGCTTGCATCACAAGTGAGTATCCACTAGTTTTTTGGCAGCTCGGGCCCCGGAACGGGAACCAACGGGAGATCCTGAGCGTTGTACTCCATGGAACCAACAGGCCACGACCGGCACCGACGGGAAATCGAGAGCCGGCCCGACAGGAGAATCAGCCATGCAGAACCGCACCTCATCGAACTGGAACGCCCGCAGGCTCGGCCTTGCCGTGCTCGCTGCAGGCTCACTCTCCCTGGCCACCGTCGCCGGCGGGTGCAACAACGCGGGCGAGGGTGCCCTGTCGGGTGCCACGCTCGGCGCGCTGGCGGGCATGGGCCTGGGCAGCCTGAGCGGCGATATGGGCAAGGGTGCCGCGGCCGGTGCGATCATCGGCGGAGTGGGCGGCGCGGTGCTGGGCGACCAGAACAACCGCAACAACCGCCGCAACTCCTCCGGCAACGAATGGTGATTTCTCCGGCGCGCCCCGGGGCAACCACAGGGGCGTGCCGACAACGCACGTGACTCCTTCTCTCTGACCCCCTCTACACGCGTGACGACCCGCGGCACCACAGGGCCGCGGGTTGTCGGTTTTTGGAGTCTCGCCCCCCACCCTTGCGCGACGCGCCGCTGTGCCCTATCGTGATCGCCCATGGGCACCGTCGCGTCAAAGAAAGCCGCTCCCAACGCCACCCGGCGCAAGGCCGCCAAGAAGACGACACCGCCCAAAGTCGCCAAGCCGACCAAGACGCTCGCCCGCAGCTCGGCCCGGAGCAAGTCGCCCAAGGGCCGGGTCGCGTTCTACCTCGGCGATTGCCGCGAGGTGCTGCCGACGATCCCCGAGGTGCAGAAGAAGTCGGTCCGGCTGGTCTTTGCCGACCCTCCCTTCAACTGGAAGCGCGACTACGACCGGCAGGAGACCGGGCACGCGTGGGACGACGCGATGTCCCGCGAGGAGTACCTCGCCTTCACCTACGCGTGGCTCGACGCGTGCATCGACGCCCTGACCGAGGACGGTTCGATCTGGGTGAACATCCCGGACGACTCGGCGGCCGAGATCGCGGTGCACCTCAAGAGCCGCGGCCTGCACATGGTCAACTGGTGCATCTGGCACTACCGCTTCGGGCAGAACACGACGAAACGGTTCATCAACAGCAAGGTCCACGCGCTCTACTTCTGCCGCGACCCCGACAACCGCGTGTGGAACAGCGACGACATCGTCGAGGTCTCGGACCGCCGGGCGATCTACGGCGACCCGCGCACCGAGAGCAAGCGCGACGGCATGCCCGCCGGGATGCGCGTGCCGATGGACGTGTGGTACGGCCAGTACTGGGGCCGCATCCAGGGCAACAACAAGGAACGCCGCCACAACCACGACAACCAGCTCCCCGAGGTCTATCTCGAGCGCGTCATCCTCGCGTGCTCGAACCCGGGTGACGTCGTGCTCGACCCTTTCATCGGCAGCGGCACCACGGCCGTCGTCGCCCGCGACCACGGGCGCGACTTCGTCGGCACCGAGTACAGCCGCGAGAATCTGGAGGGGGCGTTCGAACGCACCGGCGAGGGCATGCTGCGCAAGGGCATGGCGCGGGGCGCCAGCACGGCGATCCACCCGAACCGTCGCAGCCCTGCCTCGGGACGTGACACCGAGTCATGAGTGATCCGGGGATCATCGCTCCTGTCGAGGGCGGCGTGACGATCCGGCTCAAGGCTGTCCCCGGGGCCAAACGCGATGAGCTTGCAGGTGTGCTCGGCGACCGGCTCAAGGTCCGTGTGAGCGCACCGCCGGAGGGGGGCAAGGCCAACAAGGCGATCTGCACGCTGCTGGCCAGCACGCTCGGGGTCAAGCGACGCGATGTCGAGATCATCAGCGGACCGACCAACCCCGAGAAAGTCGCCCGTGTTCTCGGCATCGACGAAGCGACCGCGAGCGAACGAGTTCTGGGAAGCAGCGACTGAACGACGGGTGCCGTGGTCTGAGTGAGTCCTCGAACGAAGGCCACGATCAATTGCCCGGCCGCTAAAATCCGGCCCATGCCCCGCCGCCACCGCACCCGCTACGAGTCCCCGCAGCAGGCGCGGTTCTTGACCTTTTCCTGCTACCGCCGTCTCGCTCTCTTTCAGAACGACATGATCAAGACCGCCTTCGCAGAACACTTGCTGGAGTGCGAACTCGAGCTGAGGTTCCGCCTGCTCGAGTGGGTCGTGATGCCCGAACACGTTCACCTCTTGCTGGTACCCAGACTCCCGGAGATGCCGGTTCCCACGATCCTCCGGCGCGTGAAGGAACCGTTCGCCCGACGGGCGCTCGCCCGCTGGAGGACGCTGCGAGCGCCCATACTCGAACGACTCGTCGATTCTCGCGGTAGGACCAGGTTCTGGCAACGGGGCGGCGGGTACGACAGGAACATCCTGACCAACGACGAGCTGTTCGACAAGACCCGCTATATCCACGAGAACCCGGTGCGCCGCGGGCTCGTGGAGGACGTTCGAGATTGGCGATGGTCGTCGGTCGGTTGGGTGTCGTGCGGGGAGTCGGGACGTCCAGGGTAGACCATGTCGTCACGCGTGGCCTTCGCTCGAAGACTCGCTCAGACCACGGCACCGAGTGTCCACGTGTGGCACCGGGTGCTCGTCAGCCTTCTGCCGCGAGTTCCTGTTTCAATGCCTTGGCCAGATACTCGTACTGCTCGACCGCGTTGTACGCCTGCGCGCTGATCCGCAGCAGCCTTCGGCCCTGACTCGGCAGGCTCCACACCGGCACCTGGATCTTGTGCTTCTCGACGAGCTTTTCCTGCAGCGGGTCCTCGTACCCGCCCGGCGACGTGCCGCCGGACTCGAGCCCGACCCCGGGCACCACGATCGTGGCCATGGAGCCCACCAGATCGTCGGGCGTCGCCGGCGCACTGCCGAGCGCATCGCAGAGGATCTCGCGTCCCCGCAGCGCGAGCGCATGGTTGCGCTGCCGCAGGGCTTCCCACGACCCTTCCACCGTCGCCATGAACTCCAGCGCTTCGGGCACCACCAGGAAGCGGGTGTAGTCGTCCGTCCCGATGTAATCGAACAGACAGCGGAACCGATCACGGTCGGGGCGCTTGAGGTGGGCACGGGCCGAGAGCGCGAGCGGCTCGAAGCCCTCACGCCGCTCCGGGTGCACCCACAGAAACGCCGAGCCCTTCGGGCAGCACGGCCACTTGTGCAGGTTGGCGGTGTAGTAGTGGGCGTTGGTGGCACTCACATCGACGGGGATCTGCCCCGGCGCATGCGCACCGTCGAGCAGCACCTCGACGCCCTTTGCCCGCAGCGCCAGCACCAGCCGGTCGACCGGGAAGATCAGCGCCGTCGGGCTGGTGATGTGGCTCAGCAGCACGATGCGGGTGCGGTCGGTCACCGCGTTCATCACCGCGTGGAAGATCTCGTCGGAGGACTTGGTCGGGAAGGGGACCGAAGCCCGGACGACACTGGCCCCGGCACGCTTGGCCGCCTTGGTAAAGGTGCTGATGCACGCCGAGTATTCGTGATCGTTGACCAGGATCTCGTCGCCGGCCTTCAGCCCGAGGTTGTCGATGACAGTTGCGACCGCCTGAGTCACGTTGGGCAGGAACGCCAGCCCCTCGGCATCGCATCCGATGAACTCTGCGAGCGACGCCCGCGCCGCGTCGAGCATGCCCTCGACGTCGAGCATGAAGAACCGCACCAACTCGCGTTCCATCTGGTCGCGGTAGCGCTGCTGGGCCTCGAGGATCGGGACGGGACACGCGCCGTAGCTGCCGTGGTTCAGGAAAACCACACCGGGGTCGAGACGCCAGTGACGTGCGTGGGCCGAGGGAGCGGCGGGGAGTGTTGGCATGGCCGCAGCATAGCGGCGCGGGTCACGCCTCGAAGTCGATCAACCGTCCGGCGTTGACGCCGGTCGCCGCGCCGTTGCGGGCCGCGGGGTTGGTATAGATCGGCATCGCGCTCGCGGCCTGCGCCGGGGCGTGGCCGTCGAAGCTGACCTGCCCGGGGACCTTTGCCGCAGCGAGCGGGTTGGTCGGCGTCGAACGCGCTCTGGCCGCGGCCGAGAGATCGAACGAGTCGTGCGCGTCAGCCCGTGAAGCCCGCTCGGTCAGAGACGCCGCACCAGTCTGGGTCTGGCTCTGGATCTGGCCCTGGCCCTGCGGCACGGCCCGGACCATCAGCGGGCGAACGTTGCCGTACGCCTGTGCAGCGGTCGAGAATGGAAGAACGCGGTCACTCATGCGGGCACACTCTACCCCATGGATCGGCGCGGCTGTAGGTCCCGCGTGAGTTATAGTTGTGCGCGCAAACACAACGACCGGATAACCCGCCTCACGCCCGAATCAGCTCCAGTCGAGCCCTTCCGGCAGCGTGTTCAGGTTGCGGCAGCCGTCCGCCGTCACCACCACCATGTCCTCAACCCGGACGCCGCCGATCGCGGCCGAGTAGAGCCCCGGCTCGATCGTCAGCGCGTCGCCCACGAGCAGCTCCGGCCCCTTGCGATCGAGCAGGGGCGGCTCGTGGACCTCGAGCCCGATGCCGTGGCCCGTGCCGTGGGGCATGCAGGTGTACGTCGCGGCCGCACCCTCCGGCGGCGCGGTCATGTGGTAGCCGTGCGCCGTGAGCACGCGCGATGTCTCGGCGTGCACCGTGTCGCCGGTCACGCCGGCCTTGGTCGCCGCGATCGCCGCGGCCTTGGCCTCGACCACCGCCGCGTGCATGCGGGCAATCTCGTCGGGCACGTCGCCGTGCACAACTACCCGGGTGCAGTCGCCGTTGTAGAGCGTCGCCTTGTTCTGCGGGAAGACGTCGAGGATGATCGGCTGGCCTGTGGAGAGCGGGCCGGTGCCCCGGTTGTGGCAGTCGCCGCCCTCGGTGCCGCAGGCGACGATCGCGTCGGGGCTCGAGTAGCCCAGCTCCAGAAGCCAGATGTCCATCATCGCGCGCACACGGTTGCCGGTCAGGGGCTCGCCGCCGTGCTGGAGCACGCCGTCGGTGTCGGCGGGCGCCCGGGCGATCATCTGCAGCGTCCGCAGCATGACCTGCTCGGTCGTCGCCTGCGCCTCGGCGAGCCACGCGATCTCCTGCTCGTCCTTGGTCCGGCGGTCGATCACGCCCTTGTCGGCGTCGTACTCGAGCGTGAGGCCCGCCTCCTGGATGTGGTGCGCGAAGATGAACGGGAGCGAGCGGTCGGTGACGACCCTGGTCACGCCGTTGCGGCGGAGGCACTCGACGACCGCCTGCGCCGTGCCGGTCTCGCGATCACCGCTCAGGCCGCCCTCGGGCGTGAAGTCGGAGTAGCCGAAGACCGCGTCTGCGCCGGCGTGTTTGCGCGCGCGGTCCATCTCGATCTCGCGCAGGATGAGCGAACGCCGCGGCGTGGCCCCCTCGATCTCGATCAACGCCGCGGGATCGCCCACGTTGAAACGGATGGCGTGGTAGAGGATGGCGTTCTTGGCGGGGATGCCGGCGGTGAGTGTGGCGGTCGTCATGGTGCATTATTGCCACGGACCGATGGCGACCCGGGCCCGCCCCGGACCGGGCCGTCAGAGCTGGCTGGCGGTGAAGCTCGAGCCGACCTCTTCGCGGTCCCAGTTGTGGCTCACGCCGCGTTTGGTCTCGTAGTAGTCCCAGATCTCGAACCAGTAGCTCTTGAACCGGAACTCGCCGAACGGCTCGTAGTGGGCGGCCAGGCGTTTCATGATCGACGCGTCGGTGCCCTTCATGCCCAGCACCGCCTTGCCGTGGCGGAGGCTCTCTGAATCGAGCGCAAGGCGGGAGTAGCGCCCCAGCAGCTGCATGATGTTGCCCGCGGCGTAGGGCCCGATGCCGGGCAGCGAGGTCAGGAACCGGAACGCCTCGTCGTCCGACGTGGCCGCATCGGTCAGCCACCCTTCGTCCACCTCGGCCGGCCGGCCGCCCCGCGGAACGAACATCTTGGCCAGATCGACCATCCGCTGGTCGCGGTACCCCACGCGGCAGCGGGCGCGGAGCGTGCCGGGGCGGGCGCGGGACATGCGCCTCGCCGACGGGAACGCGCCCGACTCACCAAGCACCTCGCACAGACGGCGGTTCATGTGCACGGTGCTCGGCCAGGTGACGTTGCAGCTGGTGACGGTCTTGAGCACGTCCTCAAAGAGCGTCGGCGAGCGGAAGAGGCGGCTCCGCCCGGACTGCTTCCAGCGTGGGTCGAGCGCGTGGAAGGCACGGGCGTGGGTTTCGTCTTCGTCGAGGCGGAACATTCGGGCGCACTGCGCGCGCGCTTCGGCCTGCTCTGCACGGGTGAGCGACCTGTCGAACACGGCAACGAGCGGCGCACCCGGCACGTGCGGGAAGCTCATCCGGCCGGGCCGGCTGGCACGGTGGGTCTTTCGCTGTTCCTGCGAGATCGTCGCGCGGGCTGCGCCCCCGGACAGCAGGAGCGTGCGCGTCAGCGTCTGCTGCCGCACGGCCCAGTGGTTGGGCGCGAGCAGAAAATAGCCGTAGGAACAGACATCGCGGCTGAGCACGAAGTCGGCGGGCACACGGATGGAAAGGCGGGTGCCCACGCGGGCGCTCAGCGCTTGCTGGTCGGGGTGATCGCCTCGGCCGACTCGGCGGAGAGGTAGAGGATGCACTGGCAGTTCGGGCAGTTGGTGAACTGGCCGGTCAGCAGCGCGACGCCGGACTGCATCGGCACCGCCATCATGCAGGCGCCGCAGTGGTATTCGTGACGCTTGACGTCGGCGATCTCCATCGGCGCCATCGTGTCCTCTTCGCGGTGCTCGTAGAGCCGCTCGTAGTCGGCGAGAATGTTTGCCGGCACGTCCTCGGCCGCCTCGATGCGTTCTTTCTTGAGCTGATCCAGGCGTTCGGCGATCTCGGCCTTGCGCTCCTTGCACTGGGTCTCGGCGACGTCGCGCATCTTGGCACGCTCGGCACGCTGGACCTCAAGCTCGGCCAGTTCGGCCTTGAGCTCGTCGGCGCGGTTCATCTGGCCGAGAGCCTCTTCCTCGACCTTGGACTTGTCGGCCTTGAGGGTGTTGACCTCGGTGAGGAAGGTCTGGTAGTCCTTGGTGGTCCGCGCCGTGTCCATCTGCTCGCGGATCTGTTCGAGCCGCTCGTTGGTCGATCGCACGTCGTTTTCGGCGTTGGCGACCGAGGCGCTGATCTGCTTGACCTGCTTGGCGAGGGCGACGTGCTTGGCGTCCAGGGCCTTGAGCTGCTTGGACTGCTCGGCGAAGAACCGCTCTGCGGCGCGGAGCCGGGATTGCAGCCCGGCGAGTTGGCGATCAATTTGAAACACACGCAGCAGACGGGTGGTGACGTCCATCGAGCACTCCAGGGCGTTCAGCGACTTCCGCAATGAGTGTACCCCAGGGCAGGCAACAAATCACACATTGGTACGGATTCCGGGGCTTCCGGAGCAGATCAGACCAGCAGTTCGAGCAACCAATAGGCCGCAGGGAACACCAGCAGCAACGAATCGAGCACATCGATCAACCCGCCCATGCCGGGCACGGCCGTTCCGGAATCCTTGACACCGGCATCGCGCTTGAGCACGCTGGCCATGAGGTCGCCGGCGTGCCCCACCAGCGAAAACAGCACACCGGCCAACACACCGACCAGCGGGCTGGGGCTGCCGGCGACGCCCGACCGCCCGAGAATCCACGCCCCGAGAGCACCCACAACGCTGGCCAGGACGACGCCTCCGAACAGGCCTTCCCACGTTTTTCCGGGGCTGAGCCACGGGATGAGCTTGTGCTTCCCGATCGCGCGTCCCGTGAAGTAGGCCCCGGTGTCGCACGATTTGGTCACCAGAAGCACCCACAGCAACAGCCAGACCTCGTTGTGCCTGCGAATGGCCATCAGGAAACCGAACAGCAGGCCGAGATAGACGAACGCCAGTAGCGTCGAGCCGGTGGCGGCAATTACCCCCTCGACCGAGCAGTGCCGGGCGTGGAACACCATCGACGCGACAAGCACCCCCACCGCCGCCGAGGCCACCAGGGCCGCTGCGGTCAGCGGATCGGCGGTCTCCGGCACGAACGTGGAGACCACCAGCCCGACAAGGGCAGCGACGGTCGAGGCCCGCGCCGAGGCGGCGATGCCCTTCCTGCGGAGCATCGAGGCCATCTCCCGGGCCGCGATGAGGCAGAGAACTGCGACCACCGGGAACAGCAGCGTCCCCGGCGGGAACGTGGCGATTCCGAAGAGGTCGGCCAGCGCGGTGGGCAGCGCGACCCGGTCGATCAGCCCATCGAGCCACAGCCCCAGGATCAGGCTGGCGATGAGCAACGAACCCGCGATCACGCGTTTGCGGAGCACAGCGAGGACTTTAGCGGCTCGTCGCCGGGGGTGCGGGGGCCGGACGCGCTCCGAACCGCCTCTCCCGGGACGCGAACGCCCGGATCGCCCCCCGGAGGTGCTCGGTAGAGAACTCCGGCCAGAAGACGTCGCTGACGTACAACTCCGCGTAGCTGATCTGCCACAGCAGGAAGTTGGACACCCGCATCTCGCCGGCGGTGCGGATCACCAGGTCCGGGTCGGGCAGCCCGGCGGTGCCGAGGGCTTTGGAGATCTTCGCCTCGTCGATCGCCTCCGGCGCGAGCTCCTTCCGATCGACCTGTGCGGCCAGGTCGCGGACCGCGTCGGTGATCTCCTGCCGCGAGCCGTAGTTGATGGCCAGGCAGAGCGTCGGGCCGACGATCTTCGAAGTCGCCTCGACGAGTTGCCCGAGCGCTTCCCTGACATCAGCCGGCAACTCGTGGATGCGGCCGATGACCCTGACCCGCACGCCCTCCCGGACGAGGCTCTCGCGTTCGCTCTGGCAGTAGGCGATGCACAGTTGCATGAGCGCGTCGACCTCTTCGCGCGAGCGCTTCCAGTTCTCTGTCGAGAACGAGTAGAGCGTGACCGCCTCGACCCCGAGCCGGCCGCACTCCTCCACGACGCGTCGCACCGTTTCGGCGCCGCGGCGGTGGCCCTCGGCGTGCGGCAGCCCCTCGCGGGTCGCCCAGCGTCCGTTGCCGTCCATGATGATGGCCACGTGACGGGGGATGCGTGCCGGGGGCACATCGGGCAGGTGCTCAAGCGGGGCCGCGTGAGGCGTCAGGCGGGCCATCCGGGCGAGAGCCTCCCGGTCGGCGTCGGTCAGGGCGTGCTCGGGTGCGGTCGAATCGGTGGGCATGCGGGCTCCGATGGTCGGGTGTGGACTGTACCCCCGGGGTCTTGCAGAGGGTTCGGATTCCGGGCTCGCCGATTGCCCGCGGGCCGGGTCAGCGGCCGTCCCGAGGCCTTGCCGGCCCGGCGTGCGGGTCCGAACGCAGCGCCGCGACGATGTCGGCGCGGGCGTCGGTCCACGGGCGGGACGCAACTCGAGGCACGACCCATCGCACGTCCCGTGCGAACGGTTCGAGCATTTCCGGATCGGCCGAGGCGACCATCCACCGGCTGGCTTGGCGTCCGGTCGCGGTCGCCTGCTCGAAGGTGCGCTCGTCCTGCCACTCGACGCACGCCATCCCAGCGCTCTCGGCCGCGGCTGCTGCGAAGGGCGCGAGGTCGAGGTGGCGGTTGGACAGATGGAACAGCAACACACCACCCGGTCTCAGCTTGCGTGCGTAGAGCTCGACGGCCTCCTGCGTGAGCAGGTGCACCGGCACCGAGTCGGAACTGAACGCGTCGAGGACGAGACAGTCGTACGCGCCTTCCGGCTCTCGCGCGAGGGTGAGCCGACCGTCCCCGAGCACTACGCGCACTTCCGCGGCGGACGAATCCAGAAACGTAAACCACGCCGGGTCCTGCGCGATCCGCACGACGGTCGGGTCGATCTCGAAGAAGTCGAAGGCCTGCCCTTCGCGCCCGTAGGCGGCCATGGAACCCGCCCCGAGACCAACAAGCCCCACCCGCGCAAACTGCTCGCCGTGCGCAGCGAACACGTGCCCCGCGGGGCCGCTGCGGTGGTAGTAGGCCAGCGGCTCGCCCCGTTCGGCGGGGTCGAGCGACTCTGCGCCGTGGATCGCCGTGCCGTGGCTGAGCTCTCGGTAACGCCCGTCGTGGCTGATGCGCACGGTGTGCACACCGAAGAATGTCCGCTCGCGGAGCTCGACGCGCGAGCCGTCGCCTCGGGCGATCACACCCAGCAGCAGGGCGGCGGTCGTCGCCAGGAAGACGCGGGGGTGCATCGACACCATGAACAGAAGGAGCGCCGGGACACCCGCGGTCAGCAGGAGCAACGGATCGCGCGAGCCGTCCGGCTGGATCGCCGTCGCCCGCGGCCCGAGCCACACGCCGACCAGCAGCGCCGGCGGCACCAGCCACACGAGCCGTCGCCACCCCGAGAGTGCGCGCGCAGCTCCCGGCATTGCCACGCACGCGAGCACGATCGCCAGCGGGTACTCGTGCAGGTCGTCGAACACCGCCGGCGCGATGAACGTGTGGAACACACCCGCGAGCGCGCCGCCGATCGACAGGAAGAGATAGAACTCGGTCAGCCGCGCGACACCCGGGCGCCCCGCCCGGAGCCTGCCGTGGCACAGGCACCCGGCGGCGACGAGCAGCAACAGGTGCAGCACGACGATCGCCTCGAAGGGATGCCGCGCGTCGAGCAGGAAGGCGAGCACCACCGTGACCGCGGCGAAGGGCCAGACGCGCTGCGCCACCGCCGAGACCCGGTCGCCCGCGCAGCTGAAGGCTGCGACGAACGTGAGGAGGTAGAGCCCGAGCGGGACGATCCACAGCAGCGGCACCGCGGCGATGTCGGTCGAGAGATACTGTGTTACGCCGATCATCAGGCTCGACGGCACGAACGCGAAGAACATCCAGCCAGCCCGCTGCCTCCACCGCCCGTCGGGCGGGGCATCGGCGAGGCGGACCGGGTGCGGCGCGGGGGCCTTGGCGCGTGCCGCCGACCACATCCGCAGGCCGCACGCCATCACCAATGCCGCAAACACGGCAAAGCCGATGCGCCACCCGACCGCCTGCTCGGACATGGACAACGCCGGCTCGATCAGGAACGGGTAGGCCAGCAGCCCGACGAAGCTCCCCGCGTTGCTCGCGGCGTACAGGAAGTACGGGTCGTGCGCCGAGCGGTGGTTGGTCGCGCCGAACCACCGCTGGATCAGCGGCCCCGCGCTCGAGACGGCGAAGAAGGGCAGCCCCACGCCGGTGGCCAGGAGTGCCAGGAGCGCCCAGACACCGGGCGTCTCACCCAGCCCCGCGCCCGCGTGCAGCCCGATCGGCAGCCCAACCGCCCCTGCGAGCACTGCGCCGTGCACCACGACCTGCGCGCGCGGGCCCAGCCGGGAGGTCAGCAGATGCGCGTAGATGTAGCCGAGCAGCAGCGCGGTCTGAAAGAACATGACCGCCGTGTTCCAGACCGCCGGGCTGCCGCCGAAGACCGGCAGCGCCTGCCTCGCGGCGAAGGGCTGTATCGCAAAGAGCAACGCAGCGCCCAGAAAGGTGGCTGCGGTGAAGACGGGGAGCATGGTGCGGATGGTACGTGAAGGAGGCGTGCGGGGGTCTACGCCGGAACGACGGGCGCGATGGCGAACTTCCCGCCGAGGATGGTGGCCCCCGGCGAGACATAGACCGCCGGGGCCTGCAGGTCGCCGTCGATGGTCGCGGTCTCACCCAGCGTCACCGGGCCGAACGAGACGATGCGGCCGCGGATCGACCCGTGCACCTCGACACCCCCACCGGCGGTGAGCAGGTTCACCCGGACATCGGCCTTGCGGTCGAGGAGGATCTTGCCGCAGGTCTGCAGCCGGCTTCCCCAGTGACGCGCCCGCACCACGATGTCGGCGATCGCGAGCTGCCGGTGGCAGTGCGGGCACGAACTGCTCATGGCGTGGATGCTCACGCGGCAGTCACGGGTGCAGTGATAACACCGCACCACGCGGCTTGGCGGATCGAGCGGGTTGATCGCGGGAGCGGTCACGCAGTGTCACTCGTCGCGGCGGGACTCACGCCGCGCCGTCGGCGACGGTCGTGGAGCGCGGCCCCCAGCCGCCGGTGGTCTGGCGTTCCTCGTCGGTGCCGCCGGACTTGCCGACCCAGTCGAACGCCGACGCCTTGGCCTCGGTGGCCTTGGTGTCGATCGTCTTGGTGGTCTTGGTCTCGGGGATCGGGCGTTCGGTCGGGCGGGCTTCGGTGGCGCCGGCGCGGGTACGCATCTCGGCGACGGCCTCGGGGCCGACGCAGCAGCGGCCGTTGAACGACGCGCCCTCGGCGACGATCAGCTTCTCGGCGACCACGTCGCCGTTGACGCGGGCGGTGCTGTTGAGCTGGATGCGGTCGCGGGCCATCACGTTGCCCTCGACGTGGCCGTCCACGATGACGGTCTCGGCCTCGAGCGAGGCGGTGCACTCGGCACTGGCCCCGACCTGCAGCTCGCCGCCGCTGGTGACCATGCCCTCGAACCGCCCGAGGATCCGTGCGGTGCGTTCGAACGACATCTCGCCCTTGATGTGGGTGTCCGGGCCGATGACAGTGATCTGCGACTCGTGCTCGCTCATGAGAACCTCCGGCGGGTGGATACGGGGCTACGGCAAATGTGGGCCACAACCGACCCGCGTGCGCATCCCACCATCGGCCCGTCCCGATTCCGGCCTCCAGTTTCTGCGGGCTTGTGGTAGACTCGACTGAGCCTCACTCGCCTGTCCGGCCTTGAAAGGGAACCACATGACGCTGCACCACACTCTGAGCCGCCTCGCTGCCGTGTTCGTACTTGGTTTGTCGGTCCTGCTGGTCACCGGATGCGAGGAGACCATCACGATCGAGAACTACCAGCTCATCGAGAACGACATGGACCTCATCGCCGTGGAGGACATCCTCGGCGGCCCGGGCGAGTTGCAGGTCGCCTCGGGCGTCGGCATCGGGGCCTCGGGCATGCTCGAGAAGCAGGGCGGCGAGGGCGACACCAAGGACTACCTGTGGGGCGACACCAGCGAGGGCATCCTCGTCAAGTTCAAGCAGGGCCGAGTCGTCCACAAGCAGAAGTACGGCCTCTAGGTCGCGAGGTCGAGCAGGGCCCGCGAAGCGACGAGCGGAGGCCGAGTGGCACAAAAAAGGCCCCGATCGCCGGGGGGACAGTCAGCAACCGGGGCACGAAGAGGATGTGTACGGAAGCCCGTTTCCGGCCCTCCGCACAGACCAATAGGCACGCGCTAACCACTATTCCGGGACTCCACAGAAATCGGCGTCGGGGAGTGAATCGCACATCCTGTCGGGTTTTGCGTACCGCGAGTTCATTACCGCGAGTTCTTCACCAAGGGCGCCGCGCGGCGATCGGAGCGGCGAGGCGACCGATCGCTACCGCCGCCACCGCCTTGACCGCCAGCCCGGGCAGGAACGGGTAGAGCCCGCCCTCGAGCGCCCGGCCGAGCCCGTAGCCGTTGACCAGCGCCAGCACCGGCACGCCGAGGGCGAAGACCACGGCGTTGCCTGCAAGGACGGCGGCGATCATCGCGAGCCAGCCCCGCACCGAGCCGTCCCGCCGGCGGGCGATCATGCCGATGACCGGCTGGCAGCAGACAAATCCCAGCAGGTATCCGCCGGTCTGGCCCACCAGCACCAACACGCCTTTGGAGCCCTCGGCGAAGATCGCCCCGCCGAGCACGCCGATCGCCAGGTAGAGCACCATGCTCGTCGTGCCGACGCGGGGGCCCAGGCAAAGGGCCGCGAGCAGGACGACGAGCGTCTGCAGCGTCATGGGGACGCCGTCAGGCGGCAGGGGGATGGCGACCTGTGCGGCCAGCGAGGTGAGCAGCGCGAAGATCGACGCTGCGAGGAGGTCTCGGAGCCACGCCGTGGCATCCGCCCGCGGCACCGGGATCGCGACCGCCTCATCGGACGGCGCACGCTCGGCGAACCGCGTCATGGATGCTCCGGGAGGCTGTGCGGGTGGGTGTTCTGGCACCATGGCCGGATGGTAGCGAGCTATGCCGCCCACTCCACGCAGCGGCCGCGAGCCGGCGCGGACGCGGTCGCTCCAAAAAGAACGCCGGCCCGGTGCGTGTGCACCGGGCCGGCGGCATGCAGACGTGGGGACGGGGGGTGGGTCAGCCGCCGCTGTTGTTGATCTCGGAGCCGCCGTAGTCGAGGCCGTGGAGGCCTTCGCGGGTCCAGCGGAAGTAGGGCTCGAGGTCAACGTCCTTGTTGCCGCCCGAGCGGGTCGGGGGCTCGTAGACCTCGTTGGGCAGGTAGTCCATGCGGGCATGGTCGGGGCTGCTGGGGTTGTTCGGACGGAAGCTGCGGTTGGCGTCGCCGGTGGTAAGGAAGCGGGCCGAGCCGTCGAAGAAGAGCAGGTTGGTCTTGGCGTCCGGGTAGGCGTAGAACTGCGCTTTGGCCGCGCTGTGGAAGTCGTAGAAGTCGAACATCTGCACCTTGCCGGAGGGGAAGTCCACCTCACGGATCTGACGCTCGCCGAGCCTCGCACCGCCGGGGAAGGTGAAGAGGTCGTGGTTGGGCTTGTAGGGGCTCACGGTGTTGGTCTTCGGCGTGGCCTTGTCGGGTGCCCACGAGGCGGGCACGAACTGGTAGGTCGAGCGGTAGGGAGACATGTTGTTGTACGCCTGGCTGCCCTGCTCGTTGAGGTCCGGCGGGTTCTTGGGATCCTTCTGCCAAGAGATCAACTGCTTGTCCTCGGGACAGGCCGCGGTCTGCTCGGGGATCGTGTCGGCCATGTAGTCCACGATAACCGCGTGGCTGAAACGACGCTGCGGAGCGCGGTTGGTCAGCTTCTCGAAGTTGTCGTCACCGGTCTTGCGGCGGATGATCTCGGTGAGCTGAAACATCGTCGCCTGCACGTGGGAATTGGCGTTCCGAAGATCGCTGTACTTGGTCGAGTAGTTGCCCTCGTTCCAGGAGAACGAGGCGATCTTGTCCTCGAAGTCCGCGGCGTAGGTGTTGACCGCGACGCCCACCTGCTTGAGGTTGCTGCCGCAGATCGACAGACGGGCCGCCTTGCGCGCCTTGCCCAGGGCCGGCAACAGGATGCCGATGAGCAGCGCGATGATCGCGATGACCACCAGCAACTCGATCAGCGTGAATCCGAGACGGGTTCGTTTGTGCATGTCGTTTTTCTCCTTCCAAGCCCGACGGCGCCTTCGAAGGCACAAACATCCGGCAGGTACAAATCATTCCCGAACGGTCATCCCCGAACGGAGGCCATCGTAGCCACGCGGTGAGAATCGTTGCTCCACTCCCGTGCGCAGGCCGAACACCCGCGCCGCAGCCAACTATCCGCACGGATGCGGCCCGCGGAGGCATCGGTGGCCAAGAAAAACGTCGGCCCGGCAGTGATGCCGGGCCGACGTGGTAAGAAACTAGGTGTTTTCCGCTATCAGCCGCCGCTGTTGTTGATCTCGGAGCCGCCGTAGTCGAGGCCGTGGAGGCCTTCGCGGGTCCAGCGGAAGTAGGTCTCGAGATCGGTGTCGGCGACACCGCCGCTGCGGGTTGGCGGCTCGTAGAGGTCGTTGGGCCGATAGTCCATCAGCGTGGTCTGCGGGCTCCGGGGGTTGTTGGGCGGGAAGCTCTTGTTGGAGTCACCGGTGGTGAGGAAGCGGACCGAGCCGTCGAAGAAGATGAGGTTGGTCTTGGCATCGGGGTAGGCGTAGAACTGCGCCTTGGCCGCGCTGTGGAAGTCGTAGAAGTCGAACATCTGCACCTTGCCGGAGGGGAAGTCCACCTCACGGATCTGACGCTCGCCGAACCTGGGGTTCGGGAACCAGAACAGGTCGTGGTTCTGCTTGTACTGGTAGACGGTGTTGGTGGCGGGTGTGCCCTTGTCCGGCGCCCATGAGGCGGGGACGAACTGGTAGGTCGAGCGGTAGGGCGTCATGATGTTGTACGCCTCGCTGCCCTGCTCGCCGATGTCCGGCGGATTCTTCGGGTCCTTGGCCCAGGCGATCAGCTGGCGGTCTTCCGGGCAGGCCGCGGTCTGCTCGGGGATGACGTCGGCCATGTAGTCGACGATGACCATGTGGCTGAAGCGACGCTGCGGGGCGCGGTTGCGCAGCGGCGGGATCGTGTCGTCGCCGGTCTTGCGGCGGATGATCTCGGTGAGCTGGAACATCTGCGCCTGGTTGTTGCTGCCGCCGGGGTTGCGCAGGTCCGCGTACTTGGTGGTGTAGTTGCCGACGTTCCAGGAGAACGAGGCGATCTTGTCCTCGAAGTCCGCGGCGTAGGTGTTGACCGCGACGCCCACCTGCTTCAGGTTGCTGCCGCAGATCGACAGACGGGCCGCCTTGCGCGCCTTGCCCAGGGCCGGCAACAGGATGCCGATCAGGAGTGCGATGATCGCGATGACCACCAGCAGTTCAATCAGTGTGAATCCGAGACGCCTTTTCATGTTCAGCTCCCTTGTGTCCTTTCAGAGGCCCCGCTCTCGCCGGGCCCGGGGTCTTGATCCCCATTGCTCTCCTGCCGTTGTCTTCGCACTCTCAGTCGATCGGCGAGCTGCGCTCGGGCAGACCGCCGCATTTTCCTTGCGTGAGGGTTAATCCGGTCGGTAGTCGAGTTCGCTCCCGCCGTAATCGATGCCGTAGAGGCCTTCCGACGTCCATCGGAAGTATCCCGGCAGGTCAACATCCACATCGGTCCCCGACCGCGTCGGGGGCTCGTAGAGATCGTTGGGGCGGTAGGCCATCACCGAAGGCCCGGCGCCCTTCCTGGCACCGTTGGGCAGCCAGCCCTCGCCGGCGTCGCCGGTGGTGTAGAAGCGGGCGGAGCCGTCGAAGAAGAGTAGGTTGGTCTTGGCGTCGGGGTAGGCGTAGAACTGCGCCTTGGCCGAACCGTGGAAGTCGTAGAAATCAAACATCTGCACCTTCGACGAGGGGAACGCGACCTCGCGGATCTGCCGCTCGCCGAGGATGGCCCGGTCGGGGAAGGAGAAGAGGTCGTGGTGGCCTCTGAACTGCGCGACCGTGTTGCCGCCGGCTCGCTGCCGCGCGCGGGGTGCCCACGAGGCGGGGACGAACTGGTAGGTCGAGCGGTAGGGCGTCATGATGTCGTACGCCTCGCTGCCCTGCTCGCCGATGTCCGGCGGGTTCTTCGGGTCCTTCTGCCAGCGGATCAGCTCGCGATCTTCGGGGCATGCCGCGGTCTGCTCGGGGATGACGTCGGCCATGTAGTCCACAACCACGACGTGGCTGAATCGGCGCTGCGGTGCGCGATTGCGCAACGGGGGGATCGTGTCGTCACCGGTCTTGATCCGGATGATCTCGGTGAGCTGGAACATCGTCGCTTCGACGTTGTCGCTCGGGTTGCGCAGGTCGTTGAACTTGGTGGTGTAGTTGCCACGGTTCCAGCTGAACGACGCGATCTTGTCCTGGAAGTCGGCCGCGTAGCTGTTGACGGCCACACCGACCTGCTTGAGGTTCGAGCCGCAGATGCCGAGGCGCGCCGCCTTGCGGGCCTTGCCGAGTGCCGGAAGCAGGATGCCGATCAAAAGCGCGATGATCGCGATGACCACCAGCAACTCGATAAGCGTGAACCCTCGCTTCATTCGACACACCCTCTGGCCGCGGACGGCCGGCGTTGGAAAGGCACTGCTTCGCCGGAGATGCCGGACGCGAGAACAGCGTCCTGAAGAATCTTCATCTCCGCTTTGCATTATGGACAATTCCGCGGCGAGTGCAAGTACGAATCTCGCCCGGACGGGTCCCCGCACGGGCACAGGGCCGACTCCAGCCGCAATAGGATGCCGCCTCCATGCTCGAAATCGGACTGATTCTGGTGCTGATTATCCTTAATGGGCTTCTCGCGGCTTCCGAGGCGGCGGTCGTGGCGTCCCGCAAGGCCCGCCTCCGCGAGCACGCCGCGGCCGGGCTCAGAGGGGCCGAGGCGGCCCTTCGGGCCATCGAATCGCCGACGGGTTTCCTCTCTGCGGTGCAGGTTGGGATTACTCTGATCGGTATTTTTTCGGGCTTCTTCGGGGCCGCGGCGGTCGCGCCGGACGTTGAGAGGCTCCTCAAGCCCGTCCTTCCCGATGCGGTCGTCACCCCCGTGTCCTACGGGCTGGTGGTCCTGCTGATCACCTACCTCTCGCTCGTCGTCGGCGAACTGGTCCCCAAGCGGATCGCCATGGAGCATCCCGAAGCCTCGCTCCGCCAGGCTGCGGGACCGATGCTCCTGCTCGCGGCGATCGGCAGCCCGGCGGTCAAGTTTCTCTCGTTCTCCACCAACCTGATCCTCCGCCCTCTCGGCATCGGGCCCTCACGATCCGAGAACGTCAGTGAGGAGGAGATCCGCAGCGTGATCCGCATGGGCGGGAACTCGGGCGTGCTCGAGCGCGAGGAGATGCGCGTGATCGAACGGGTATTCGCCGCGGCGGACCGGCGGGTGGGATCGTTCATGGTGCCCCGCCGCGACGTCCAGTGCCTCTCGCCCGACGCGGACGTCGCCGAGCTCCGACGCGTGGCCCGCGAGAGCCGCGACACGCACCTGCCTGTCTCGCCGGGCGGGTTGGATGCTCTGCAGGGCGTGGTGTCGGTGCTGGATCTGGCCCACGTGCCGCCGGGGGGGCTTGACGAGGTGGTGGTGCCGCCGCTCTTTGTGCCCGAGACCGCCAACGCGCTGCGCGCCATCGAGCTGTTCCGGCGGGCCAACGCCCAGGTCGCGTTCGTCACCGACGAACGCGGCACGATCGAGGGCATGGTGCTGCTGGCCGACCTGCTGGAGGAGATCCTCGGTCAGGTCGGCGAGGGCGAGAGTTCGCAGGAGCCGGCCTTGGCCGACAGAGCCGACGGTTCGCTGCTGATCGACGGCATGCTGCCGCTCGCGGACATGCTCCAGAAGATCGGCGAGAAGCCGTGCCCAGCGTTCGACCCTTCGATGTATCACACCGTCGGCGGGCTGGTGGTGCACCACCTCGGCAGCCTTCCCACCGAGGGAGACTCGGTCGATATCGAGGGCTGGCGGTTCGAGGTCGTCGATATGGACGGCCGCAGGGTGGACAAGGTGCTGGCGAGCCGTCTGGTAACCGACGCCGAGAGCTCCGCCGGCGGGGACTGAACACCTGCTTTCTCCTCACCTGTGCTCAGCGCGACCGCGTGTGCCCGCTATTGCGGAACGTCGTTCGCTTGGGTCCGCGCGATTGCGTCGAGCTCGTCGAGCGTGAGGCGGACGCTGACGATGTAGGGCTGCTCGCCCTCGGTCCAGTGGCCGTAGGTCGTGACGACGAAGGTGCCGTCGGGCAACACCTCGACGCCGGGGTACGCGCAGTCCCAACGGTGATGATTGTCCATGAGGCGGACGCGGTACTGCCCGTCGCGCCCCGCGCGAATGTCGTCGTAGGTGCCGACCCACGCGACCCAGTCGCCCTGCGTCGGGCTGTCCTTGGCGGTGTCGCGGAAGCTGATCAGCAGGCGGCCGTCGGGGGCGTATTTGCCGGTGTGCCGGTCGCCGGTGAGCGAACGTGGCAGCTCACGCGGGTCTGTCCAGGTTGCGGCTTCGTCGGTCGAGAACATGACGTGCGAGTTTTTCGCACGGCGGTTTTCCCGCAGAAGCATGGCCAGCTCGCCGCCATCGGGCGAGCGGATCACGCCCGGCTCGCAGAGGTGGATGTCGCTCTGCTTCCAGAGGGTGCGGGGTGGGGTCCACGTGCGGCCGCCGTCGGCAGACTCGATCTGGAAGAGCGTCATGTCAGGGGAGTGGGCACTGCCCTCGGCGATGAACCGGCCGTCGTCGTGGAACCATGCCGCGTAGCGCCCATCGGCGAGACGCTCGACCGAGCCCATCGCGACGATGCCGCCGAAGTCGCCGATCGGTTCGAGAGGGGTCCATGTCGTGCCGTCGTCCTCGCTCGATGCCATGCGGATCGGGTAGAGGCCGGAAAATATGATCAGCCGCCGTGCCCCGGACTCCGGATCGATGACGCGGTGGATGGTGGGCGTCTCCTTGCTCGTGGCCCAGTTGTCGGGCACGGGCAGGCGGCCGGACCAGGTCAGGCCCCCGTCCTCGGAGCGCTGCATGACGATCGGACCGCGTCCGTGACCCTGGGGATAGACGATCAGGATCGTCGCGCCGTCCTCGAGCAGGACGGTCGTCGGGTGACCCAGATACTGACCCGGCTCACGATCGACCACGACCTGACGATCGGTTTCTGACGCGAGGTCGATGTACCGGATCGGTGCCGCCGCGTCACCGGATTGGGCGGTCTGGCCCGAGCAGAACGATCCGATCACGCCCAATACCGAGAGCCACGCTGTGAGAGTGGCTCTTCGGGTCGTCGCGTTGGGCAGGAATCGCGGTCGGCGTGGGTCGGCTTGCGTTGGCGTGTGCATCCTGTCAATCTACCCGCTCAGCCACGAGCCCGACGACCGAATCGCTGCGAGAGGAGCCCGCCCATGCCCACGACATCATCGAACGAGCCGAACCGCCGCCAGTTTCTTGCACAGGCCGGTGCCGCCGCGGCTCTGGGGGCCGGGGCCAGCCTGGCGGCCGGAATGCCCGCGTTTGTGCGCACGAGCAACAAGTCCGGCCTCGATCCGATCGTGCTGGGCGAGGGCGACCACCAGTACGAGTGCATCCACGATTGGGGCGACCTGCCCGGCCACATCCGCTACGGCAACACCCACGGTGTGTGTGAGGACAGCCAGGGGCGGATCTACATCAAGCACACGGTCCACGCCACCAGCGACAGCGCCGACGCGATCGTGGTGTTCGACGCCGACGGCAGGTTCGTCACCAGCTGGGGTGCCGAGTTTCGCGGCGGCGCGCACGGGCTGCACCTGCAGAAGGAGGCCGACGGCGAGTACCTCTACCTCTGCGACCCCAACCGCCATCTCGTCGTCAAGACCACGCTGGACGGTGAGGACGTCTTCCGGCTCGGCGTGCCCGAAGCCAGCGGGCTCTACAACAGTGAGGGCGAGTACCGGCCGACCAACATCGCCGTCGCGCCCAACGGCGACTTCTACGTCGGCGACGGCTACGGCAAGAGCTGGATCCACCAGTACAACCGCGAGGGTGAGTACATCCGCTCGTTCGGCGGGCCGGGCAACCAGCGCGGGCAGGTCTCGTGCCCGCACGGGCTCATGGTGGACACCCGCCACGACGAGCCGGAGCTGATCGTTGCCGACCGGTCCAACAACCGGATCCACCGCTTCGACCTCGAAGGGCGCGTGCTGGGGCTGGTGACCGACGAGCTGCGGTCGCCCTGCCATTTCCACACGCACGGGGGCGATCTGCTCATCCCCGATCTGGCGGCCCGGGTCTCGGTCTTTGACCGGGACAACCGGCTGATCACCCACCTTGGGGACGGGGAGAACTACGGCCTCCGTGGCGAGCCGCGGGAGAAGTTCATCCCCGGCAAGTTCATCGCGCCCCACGGGGCGATCTTCGACCACTCCGGCAACATCTTCGTGGTCGAGTGGGTGGAGGTCGGGCGGGTGACCAAGCTCCGCCGGCTGTAGGGGCCCGTTCACATCCCGAATGCACCCGCCCCGCCTCCGGCGATCGGCGGCAACGCCCAGTTCGCCCAGCCGGTATTTCCGCGCCAGCCGCGATCTTGTGCCCAATTGCACAAGTTCGCTGGCATGTCCGGAAAGGTGTGGCATCTTTCCTTCCGAATCGATGCGCCAGCGGAGCGTCCGTCTTGTGCTATCGGTGTCTGTTCGGTTGGGTGGGAGGAGTACAGAGTGATTACCAAGGCAAATCTGATGGGACTCGTGGCGGTTGCCGGGCTGGCCGCGGCTTCCAGCGGCGACATCGTGTCCAGCTCGTTCGACAGCGGTGACGAGGGCTGGGTGGTCTCCAACGGTGCCAACGAGGCCCAGGAGTCCAACACCGGAGCGGCAGTGTTCCACTCCCAGAATGGCAACGGCGGCGGCTTCATCGCGGCCCCGATCAACTGGGGCATGCAGTCGTTCCTGGTCGCGCCCGACGCGTTCCACGGCGACCACTCCGACAAGTTCGGCGGGTCGATCGACGTTGACCGCCGGCACATTGACCCGCGGTTCTCCGTTGACCCCCTCCAGCTTGACTACTCCGTGGATGTCACGATCAGCGGCGCCTCGATGACCCTCGCGGTCGGGCTCGACCCGGTCTCGCTGGTCGCGTGGGAGAGCTTCAGCGTGCCGCTCAGCATGGCGGGCGGCTGGTTCCACCTCGACACCGATGTCGCGGCGACCGACGCGGAGATCGCGATGGTCCTGGGGAACCTGGAAGACCTCCGCGTGCGTGGCAACATCAACGACCGCATCAACAGCATCGGCGTGGACAACGTCATGCTCGTTCCCGCGCCGGGCAGCGCCGCGCTGCTCGCGCTTGCAGGTCTCACGGCTGCGAGGCGTCGTCGCAACTGACGCCCGTTCCTCCGATCCCCTCCCGCCGGTTCATTGAGGCGGCGTGAGGGGAGCACCGGCCGAGAGAGACCGGAGTCCACCGACGGAAACGTCGGATTGCGTGGTCTGAAACCCGACCCGAACGACACGGCCGATCCGTGTCGTTGCTCCGTGCGCCCACAGAGAAGCACGGAGCAGCGGCGCGGCGCAAAAAAACGCACGCCGGGCGGCGTGCGTTGCGTTTCGCTTGAGATGCGGTGCCGTCAGTCGCTCGAACGCAGCTTGGCCAGCAGACGCAGCAGTTCGATGTAGAGCCACACCAGCGTCACCAGCAGCGAGAAGCCCGCGTACCACTCCATGTGCTTGGGCGCCTGGGCCCGCACGCCGGCGGCGATGAACTCAAAGTCGAGCACCAGCACCAGCGACGCGATGACGACCATCAGCACGCTGAAGCCGACCGAGATCATCCCGCCGTTGGTCGGCGAGTAGACGAGGATGAGCGTCTTGTTGCCGAAGATCGACATGACCAGCGCGACCACGAAGAAGAGCATGGCACCGAAGACGCCGGTCATCACGACCGTCCGGAACACACGCCCCGGCTTGACGATTCCGGAGGCGTAGGCAAAGAGCATCCCCGCGGTGATGGCGAAGGTGAGCGTGACCGCCTGCAGGATCAGCGTGTGCCCGATCTGCAGCCCGCCGGCTCCGGCCTCGGCACCGGTCTTGGCCGCGACCGCGTTGCCGACGAAGAACGAGAAGACACCGAGAAACAACCCCTCGGCCGCGGCGTACACCGGCGACAGGAAGCGGGCGGTCGTGGGCCTGAACGTGATCACCAGCCCGAGCACGAGCCCGAGGATCATGCCGCCGATGCCGACCGGCCAGGCGAGGTGGGCGTAGTTCGCGCTGTTGGCCAGCCCCCACGAGACCACCGCGCCGGCGACGCAGACCCCGAGCAGGATCGAGGTCGCGGTGACGGTGCCGCCGATGGTCATGACGTTGTCGTTGGTGTCGGCCAGCGAGTTGCGGCCGTGGGCGTCGGCCCAGGTCTGGGGCTGGCCGAACGCGCTAAGAGTCGGGTTCGCGGTGCGCATCGAGAGTCTCCTGATCGTGCGGCGTGATTCGCCGGAAGTGTATTACGGGATTCGGCCCGGTCGCGTTCGGCCCATCACGCCATCGGCCGGAGCCTGCGCTCTGGTCCCAAAGAAAAGAGGGACGGCCCCTGCGGAGCCGTCCCTCGGAACGATCAGTTCTGATTACGGAGTCGCGTGTCGCTTAGCGGCGGCGACGAAGACCGACGAGCCCGCCGAGGCCGAGCAGCGCCATCGCGCCGGGGGCCGGGACGATGAAGTACTGGTCGCCGGCGAAGTCGTTGAGGTTGAAGTTCATGCCGCCGGTGAAGTTGCCGAAGCCGTCACCACCGAGGTTGCCCTGCGGGGGCTGGAGGCCGCCGAGGAACTGGTTGGAGGCGTAGTTGTGGTCGCCGTTGTTGATGAAGGCGAGGACCTTGAAGTCACCGGCGGGGGCGCCGAGGTCGGCCAGGTCGATCGAGATCTCCAGGCCGGTCTCGACGGCGAGCGCCGCGTTCTGGTCGGCGGCCTGATCGCCGCCCATGACGCCACCGACGTTGCTGTTGTCGTAGCCAACGCTGATGGGCTGGCTGTTGGCGCCGGTGCCGGTGGTGCCCGCACCCTCGAGGTTGCCGCCGAAGATGTCGCTGTACGACGAGAAGCTGCCGGTGCCCAGGATGCTGTAGTCAACATCGAACTGGGAGAACCCGCGGCGGAAAATCATGTGGTAGTCGGCCTCGAAGCCGGCGTCGAAGGTCAGACCGGTCATGTTGCCCGAGTTGTCGTTGCCGGGTGTGCCGCTGAAGGTGTTCTCGCCGCCCGCGGCCGAGTCGAAGAACAGCTCGATCTTGTTGAAGTTGGCTTCGATGTTGCCGGTGAGGGTCAGGTAGAGCCTGCCGCCCTCGACACGGGCGTACGCGGCGTTGAGCTCGGACTGGTTATCGCCGAAGCCGGTCTGCACGGTCTGCACGCTGCGGGCGTTGCCGTAGTTGTCACCGCTGATCGAGCCGTCGATCGTGGGCTGGGCGGCGGCCACACCGGCGGCCATCATGAGCGCGATAGCGCTGGCGGAAATACGCATGGGTCTCTCTCCTCTTTGTCTTGACCTCAATGAAAACACTCGGACGAGTGAGGATAGTGGGCGCAACCGTCCAAGTCACGACATTTCGTGCCGGGACGGGCGACCCGGCCGCGCAACGGCAATCTGGGTAACTCTGGAGCGCTCGTCCGGGCCCCGACCCGGACTTGTCCGTAGCGATAACCCGTCAACCGGCACCCGCGGCATCAGTCGCGAACGTGCTCGACGGTGTAGTTCGGGCTCTCTTTGGTGATCCGGATGTCGTGCGGGTGGTTCTCCACCACGGTCGCGCCGGAGACGCGGCAGAACCGGGCGTCCTGCCGGAAACGCTCGATCGTCTGGCACCCGGTGTAGCCCATCGACGCCCGGAGCCCTCCCACGAGCTGGTAGACAAACTCGGCCAGCGGGCCTCGGTAGGCGACCAGGCCCTCGACACCCTCGGGCACAAACTTGATGTTGGGCTTGTCGGACTGGGCGTACTTCTCGGCCTGGCCATAGCGGTCGGCGCTGCCGGCGTTCATCGCGCCCTCGGAGCCCATGCCCCGGTAGGTCTTGTAGCGGCGGCCGCCCGAGATCACCAGTTCGCCCGGCGACTCATCGAGCCCGGCAAAGAGCGAGCCGAGCATCACGCAGCTCGCCCCGGCCGCGATGGCCTTGGCGATGTCGCCCGACATGCGCACGCCGCCGTCGGCGATGACGGGCACGTCGCGACCGCTCTCGGCCACGCCGCGGCAGGCCTCCATGATCGCCGTGATCTGCGGCACGCCCACGCCGGTCACCACGCGGGTCGTACAGATCGAGCCGGGCCCGATGCCGACCTTGACCGCGTCGGCCCCGGCGAGCACGAGGTCGCGAGCGCCCTCGGCCGTCGCGACGTTGCCCGCGATGACCTGCACTTCGGGCCAGCGTTCCTTGATGGATGCGACCGTGCGGAGCACGTTCTCGGAGTGCCCGTGCGCGGTATCGACGATGATGACATCGACCTCGGCCCCGAGCAGCGCCTCGGCGCGGTCGAGCTGGTTGACCCCGATCGCCGCGCCGCACCGCAGGCGGCCCCGGTCGTCGGTGTTGGCCTCGGGGAACTGGCTGAGCCGGTCAATGTCGCGGATGGTGATCAGGCCGGCGAGATTGCCGGCGTCGTCCACGATGAGCAGTTTCTCGACCTTGTTGCGGTTGAGGATGATCTCGGCCTCGGCCAGCGTCGTGCCGGGAGGGGCGGTGATGAGATTCGACGAGGTCATCACGTCTTTGACGAGCGTGGACTCGCTCTCGACGAACTTCAGATCACGACGCGTCAGGATGCCCACGACCCGGCCGCCTGAGCGACGGTCGGACTTGGAGTCGCCCTCGGTGACCGGGAAACCGGACACGTTGAACTTCCGCATGAGCTTGACGGCCGTGCCCACCGTGTCGCCGGGGTCGAGCGTGACAGGGTCGGCGATCACGCCGTTGGCCGATCGTTTGACCTTGGCGACCTCGCGGGCCTGGACCTCGGGCGGCAGGTTCTTGTGGATGATCCCGATGCCCCCCTCCTGCGCCAGCGCGATGGCCAGGGCCGACTCGGTGACCGTGTCCATGGGGGCCGACAGCAGCGGGATGTTGAGCCGAATCGAGTTGGTCAGGCGGGTCGAGGTGTCGGCCTGCGAAGGCAGCACCGACGATCGGGCCGGGAGCAGGAGCACGTCGTCGAAGGTGATGCCCTCCAGCACGACTTTCGAGCCCTGGCCCGATGCCGCAGCGTGCGAAGACCCCGCGCCGGGGGTCGAGACCGCGACCGGCCCGGGAGCGGACGGTGAGGACGTTTTTGCAAGGGTCGCCATGAGACAGTTTCGCAGGGTGATCCCGCGCAGTCAAGATGTGCGGGCATCAAGAGCGCGTCAGTGCCCCCTGACGCACCGCCATACCGCACCGCTGTCGGGCGGAATCTGCAATATCCCGAGCCGATCGCGCTCAGCCCGCCGCCTTCAGCGTGGCCTTGGCCGACTTTGTCTCACCGCCGCGAAGGAACGTGATCTCCACCACATCGCCCGGCTTGGCCGCCTGCAGCAGGGGCATCCAGTCCTCGACGCTGCCGATCTTCGTGCCGTTCCAGGAGGTCATCACGTCGCCGGCTTCGAGCCCGGCCTCGGCCGCGGTCGTCCCCGGGAAGACGTTCTCGACCGGCACGCCCGATCCGTCCGCCGTGTAGCCCGGCTGGACGCCGAACCGGACGCGCGACTGCTGGGGCGGGCGGGTCTCCGGCGGGCGGTCGGTCCGCGGCGCCGAGCCGTCGTTATTGACGAACACCGGGCGATCGGCCCGTGTCGCCATGGCCATGGCGATCTTCTGCGCGAGCGTCGAGACCCGCACCGCGCCGACGCGGTTGATGTGCATCGAGACATCGCCGGGCGCGTGGTAGACGTCGTGGAACCCGCTGAAGAAGAACATGCAGGGCACGCCCTTGCGGAAGAAGCTGGCGTGGTCTGAGCGGCCGAACACGCCGCGGGGCAGCGGCTGGTAGTCGAACGCCGCCTCACTGAGGAACGGCTCGACCCACCCTTCGAGGCCCTCGGCGGTGGTCGCGCCCCCCACCATCAGCACGTTTTCCCGCACATAACCCACCATGTCCATGTTCACCATGAACACGTGGTCCTCGATCGGCGCGATCGGGTTGTCGGCGTAGAACCGTGATCCGAGCAGACCCATCTCCTCGGCGCTGAAGCCCAGGAACAGGATCGACCGGGCGTCGGCGTCCGCGGGCATCGCGTCGTAGGCCTCCTTCAGACGTGCCGCGGCCAGCAGCATGGCGCTGGTGCCCGAGGCGTTGTCGTCGGCGCCGGGGTGGATGACCCCCTGCACGCGACCGCCGTACTGGCCGTAGCCGGCGTGGTCGAAGTGGGCCCCGATCACGACGTATTCATCGGCAAGGCTCCCCTTGCCGCGGAGCACGCCGCCGATGTTCCGGGTCATGTCGGGCGTGCGGTCAACGGTGGTCGAGAGCCGCACGGTCGCGCCGGGCATGTCGATGATGGCCGGGGACTCGTCGACGATCTTGCGGAGTTCCAGCAGCGACCTGCCCTCGCTGTCGGCGCGAGAAAGCAAAAAGTCGGCCCGCTCCTGGCTCATCATGACCACGGGGATTTCGAACTCGCCCGACGCCGTCTCGGCGGTGGTCGCCAGCCGCGCCGCGTCCTCGCCGGGGATGCCGGGGGGCGTGACGAGGATGACCCCGGCGGCACCACGCCGCGCCGCGGCCGAGATCTTCGGCTCGAGCTGGGCGTACAGCGACCAGGTGTCATCGGCATCGGACCAGCGGCTCGCGCCGTTCTCATCCAGCGGCTCGTACCGCAGCGCGACCGCGATCTTGCCCGCAAGATCGGTCCCGGGTGGGTAGCCGAGGTAGCCGTTCTCGCCGGAGGGGATCGAGTAACCGACAAATGCCAACTCGCCCTCAACCTCGCCGGTGCCGGAGCACCCGAGGACGGAGTAGTCCAGATCAGGGATCAGAGTCGCCCACTGGCCGTCACCGATGCGGATCGACGCCCCGGAGTCCAGCACCCGGACCGGCCGGCTGCCGCCCCGCCCGCGCTGCATGTCGCTCGGTGCGAATCGCTGCGAGTAGGTGGCGTTGGGCGTCACGACCTCGGTGCCGTCGACCGACGCCGACTCGGCGAACGCCGGGTGCAGACCGATCTGCTTGAAGTGGAACTCGATGTAATCGGCCGCACGCTCGTTGCCGATGGTCGTCGCCCCACGCCCCTCGAAGAAGGGGTTGGCCAGGGTCACGATGTGCATGTCGTAGAGCGAGACGTCGGGGCCGAGGTTCTCAAGCAAACCCGCGATCGGAGCCTCACCCAGCAGGGTGACCGGATCGGCAGCCTCGACAGACGCCTGCGCCGCCACCGGGGCCGTCAAGAGCCCGCACAACAGCAAGAGAGAACACGGGTGCGGTCGGCGATTCGGCATGAGGTACCTCGGGGCTAGCGGGATATTGACAGACGGGGGCCGGGCACCGCCCGGCTCGGCCAGTCTAGGGACCGGGCGCGCGCCCGACCCGTCTTCAGACGGCCCGACCGGTCGATTGGTTCCGCGTCGGACCCCACGGGCCACCCCGCGAGTCCCACAGCCGACCACGCGCCGCCGCGGAGCGGGCCGCAGCCCAAGCCCCGTGAGACGCGCCGATCCGCCGAGAAAGGTATGAGATTCCGGCCCGGCGCGCTACGATCCGGACCCGCGCGGCGGGACCCGGGCGAGTTTGTGCCCGGCCGGTGCCGCGCCATGCCTGCGAGCCCCGAGATGACCACACTCCATCCCCACGCCCCCGCCCCGCAGCCGACCGCCGAGGACACCATGCACGACCCGACCCGAAACGCCAGCACGCTGCAGCCGCTCGATACGTTCCCCCGCCGGCACATCGGCCCGGACGACCGCGACGTGGCACAGATGCTCGATCGCGTGGGGTTCGCCTCCATGGACGCCCTGATCGACGCGACCATTCCCGCGGGCATCCGGCTCGACAAGCCCATGCACCTGCACGCCCCGGCAGACCGCCCTCGCGGCGAGGCCGAATTGCTCGCCGAGCTGCGTGCCATGGCCCAGAAGAACCGCGTCTACCGCTCCTGCCTGGGCATGGGCTACCACGGCACGATCACCCCCGGCGTCATCCTGCGCAACATCATGGAGAATCCGGGCTGGTACACCCAGTACACGCCTTACCAGAGCGAGATCGCTCAGGGCCGGCTCGAGGCGCTGCTCAACTTCCAGACCATGATGAGCGACCTGACCGGCCTGCCCGTCGCGGGCGCATCGCTGCTCGACGAGGGCACCGCAGCCGCCGAAGCGATGGCCATGTGCGTCGCGGCGACCAACCGCTCCCGCTTCTTCGTCGCCGGTGACTGTCACCCCCAGACCATCGCCGTCGTGCAGACCCGCGCCGACTCGCTCGGCATCGAGCTGGTCATGGGCGAGCCGACCATCGACGCCATCGAGGGCGAGTTTGCCGGCGTGCTCGTGCAGTACCCCACCACTGACGGGCGGGTCGAGTGCTATGAGAAGCTCGCCGAGGCGGTGCACGCTGGCGGCGCTCTCCTCGTTGCCGCGGCCGACCCGCTGGCGCTCACGCTGCTCAGGCCGCCCGGCGAGTGGGGCGCCGACATCGCCGTCGGCAACACCCAGCGCTTCGGCGTGCCGATGGGTTTCGGCGGGCCCCACGCGGCCTACCTGGCCTGCACAGACAAACTCACCCGCAAGATGCCCGGACGCATCATCGGCGTCTCGCGCGACGCGACCGGCAAGCCCGCCTACCGCATGGCGATCCAGACCCGAGAGCAGCACATCAAGCGCGAGCGTGCCACCAGCAACATCTGCACCGCGCAGGCTCTGCTGGCGATCATGGCCTCGATGTACGGCGTCTACCACGGCCCCGACGGCCTCCGAGCCATCGCCTCCCGCGTGCGCCTGCTCACTCAGACGCTGCGGAGCGGGCTGCTCGATCTCGGGCACACGATCGGCGAGGATCTGGTCTTCGACACGCTCCGGGTGACCCCGGCCGGTCGGCAGGTCAGCGAGATCATGGCCGCGGCGCTCTACCGCGAGATCAACCTCCGCGACTTCGGCGACGGCTCGATCGGCATCACGCTCGACGAGACCGCCGACGACAAGCTCGTCGCCGACCTCCTCGCGGCCTTCGGCGCCGAGGAGCCCGTCGATGTCGCGCAACTCGCGTCAAGCGCCCGCCTCGACATCCCCGCAGGCTTCGCCCGCACCACGCCCTTCATGACCCACCCGGTCTTCAACACGCACTTCTCCGAGACGGAGATGCTCCGCTACATCTTCAAGCTCCAGGGACGCGACCTCTCGCTCGCCCACGCGATGATCCCGCTGGGCTCGTGCACGATGAAGCTCAACGCGACCGCCGAGATGCTGCCCGTCACATGGCCCGAGTTCGGCAACATCCACCCCTTCGCCCCCGCCGGACAGACCGTCGGCTACCGAGAGATGTTCACCCAGCTCGAGGGCTGGCTGGCACAGATCACCGGCTTCGACGCGGTCAGTCTGCAGCCCAACGCCGGCTCGCAGGGTGAGTACGCCGGGCTCATGGTCATCGCCGCCTACCACAAGTCCAGAGGTCAGGGGCACCGCGACGTCTGCATCATCCCCTCGTCGGCCCACGGCACCAACCCGGCAAGCGCCGTGATCGCCGGGATGAAGGTCGTCGTCGTCGGGTGCGACAGGTACGGCAACATCGACGTGGCCGACCTCCGCGCCAAGGCCGAGGCGCACGCCGACAACCTCGCCGCGCTCATGGTCACCTATCCCTCCACGCACGGCGTCTTCGAAGAGGCCATCACCGAGATCTGCGCGATCATCCACGAGCACGGCGGGCAGGTCTACATGGACGGCGCCAACATGAACGCCCAGGTCGGCCTCACCAGCCCCGGGCACATCGGTGCCGATGTCTGCCACCTCAACCTGCACAAGACTTTCTGCATCCCCCACGGCGGCGGCGGGCCGGGCATGGGCCCGATCGGCGTCGTCGAGCACCTCGCCCCCTTCCTGCCCGGCCACCCGGTCGTCAACTCCAACGACAACGCCCACGCGATGGGCCCGGTCTCGGCGGCGCCCTGGGGCAGCCCGAGCATCCTGCCCATCTCGTGGGTCTACATCGCGCTGATGGGCGCCGAGGGCCTCACCCACGCCACCCGCGTCGCGATCCTCAGCGCCAACTACATGGCCAAACGGCTCGAGGGCCACTACGACGTGGTCTTCACCGGCAAGCAGGGTACCGTCGCGCACGAGTTCATCATCGACTGCCGCGGCTTTGAGAAGTCCGCCGGCGTCACCGTCGAGGACATCGCCAAGCGCCTCATGGACTACAGCTTCCACGGCCCGACCATGAGCTGGCCGGTCCCCGGCACGATGATGATCGAGCCGACCGAGAGCGAGCCGCTGACCGAACTCGACCGCCTGTGCGATGCGCTGATCTCGATCCGCCAGGAGATCGGCGACATCGAGGCCGGCACGCTCGACCGGGCCGACAACCCGCTCAAGCACGCCCCCCACACCGCCGAGATGATCGCCAGCGACGCGTGGGCGCACCCCTACAGCCGCGAGCGGGCGGCCTTCCCCACCGCCGATCTCCGCGAGAGCAAGTTCTGGCCTGCCAGCGCCCGCGTGGACAACCCGTTCGGCGACCGGAACCTCGTCTGCACCTGCCCGCCGATCGAGCAGTACGCGTAACGACACGAAAGCGACAGAGCCCCTCGCGCAAGCGAGGGGTCGCTCTTCAAACGAAAAGCCCCTCGTTCGTGCGAGGGGCTTAAGGTCTGACGGTCTTCACAGTATCCGAGCGTCTCTGCTCAGCACCCTTCCGTCCACGCGTTCAGGAAGCTGATCACATCCCGCGTGTCGATGACGTCGTTGTCGTCGAAGTCGGCCCGGTCGTCCTCGGCCACCCACAGGTTCAGGAAGGTGATCACGTCGCGCGTGTCCACCTCGCCGTCGCCGTTGGTGTCGGGCGGGCAGGCCTCGCAGATGTCCGCGGTGCCGTTGCCGTTGAGGTCGTCGCAGGTGGTGCCGGGGCCGGCCCAGCTTGCGCCCGCAGAGTTTGCCTCATCCTCGGTCAGGATCAGGCAGAACCCGTTCGAGAAACACGCCGCGCCGACAGGCTCGGGGCAGGTGATGTCCTGACACAGCGTGCCGTCGCCCTGGAACGTCCCGCCCAAGGCCGCGGCCTCGTCGGGCGTGAGGCCGTCCACGCACGAGCCGTCGGGCAGACACGCCGCGCCGATCGGGAAGCAGGTGAACGTCGAGCACTGCGTGCCCGGCCCACCGGGGATGCCGCCGGCGTTCAGGCAGTCGCCCGGGGTCAGGTTGAGGCACCCGCCGGTGGACTCAAAGCAACACGCCTGCGTGTCAACCGGGCAGTTGACATCGACGCAGTTGGTGTCGTCGCCCTGGTAGGCACCGCCCGCCAGCGCACAGTTGCCCGAGTCGGTCTCCACGCAGCTGCCGTCCGGCATGCAGCACGCGCCCGTGCCCGAGCCGCAGTTCAGGCTCGTCCACGTCATCCGCATCACCCAGTCGCCGCTCGGGCGACAGAACTGCGGCAACTGCGCGAAGCTCGCCCAGCCGCCGTTGGCCGGACACCCGAACGGGCCGCAGTTGATCCCCTTGAGCCAGTTCCCGCTGGCGCTCTGCAGTCCCGAGACGTCTGTCGTCGGGAACGCGTTGCGCCGCGCCGGCGGCGGGACGACGCACGGGTCCTGCGTCTGGTCGTTGTGCTTGTCGATGCGGATGCCGAACGAGATGATGTTCGTCCCGCCGTTGTTCTCGAAGATGATCTGGTCAGGGTCGTTCGGATCGACCGACAGCTGCAGGTTGATGCCGTTGGTCCCCGGAGGCAACTCGATGTGCGGCAGGATCTGGCCGTCGGAGTTGAACTCCCAGTCGGGCGTGTTGTCCGGCGGGCCGTCCCACACCAGCACCGACCACTCCGTCGTCGTGCTCACGGTCGCCTGGCTGGTCGCGAAGATCATCTCCATCAGGTCCATCTTCACGGGGAACTGATCGGGCGTGAGCATGTAGCTCGCCGCGGCGACCTCGTTCTCGGCAAAGCCCGCCTGTAGGACGAACTGCCCGCCGCTGAAGTCCGCGTCGGTGTGGCTCGAGGTGTTGGTGCACCCGCGGTACTGCCGCCCCGGCGGGATCTCGATGTCGGCGACCCAGTCGCCGTCGGTCTGCAGATGCATGAAGAACAGATCGTCGAGACCCGCGGGCACCTCGCGCAGACGCGAATCAGGGTGGTTGAGCGACGGCACGGTTCCGACCTGGCCCGATGCCACTCCGCCAACACCGCTCACAACACCGACGCCGGCAAGCGCCAGCGCGACAACACAACGACGACCTTCCATGGTGACTCCTCCCGAGAACACGGGTCTGCAACCTGGGCCCGATACGCACCTCAGGCCGACGCAGCCTACACCGATCGCCCGGTTTTTCCAAAATCCATCGACGTATCGGACCGCGCACCCCGGCACGGGCCAAAAAGACCCGCCCCGCCCGCGCCTCACGCCCGATCGAGCGACGCGAGGAGCTCGAGCAGCGCATCGTGCAGCAGCCCGTTGGTCGCGACACCGTCGGGGTTATACGCACCCTCGCGCCCCCGCCAGTCCGTCGCCCGGCCCCCCGCCTCGGGATAGATCACCTGCATCGGCGCGATGTCCCATGGGTTCAGCACCGGCTCGATCACCGCGTCGATACGCCCCGTCGCGCACAGCACGTGCGCGTAACAGTCGCTCCACCCGCGCGTCGTGCCGAACCTCTCGCACAACGCCGCGAGCCACGACTCCACGCCCGCCTGCTGGAAGTATTCAAACGACGTCGTGCACATCGCCGCGTCGCCGATCTCCTCGACCATCGAGACCCGCGCCGTGACCGGCACCGCGCCCGGCCGCGCGATGTGCCACGCCCCCTCGCCCGCGCTGGCGTACACCGTCTCGCCCAACGCCGGCATGTGGATCACGCCCACCGGCGTCTGCCCCTGATACTCACACGCCACCAGCGTGCCGTAGAGCGGCACCCCGTGCACGAACGACACCGTCCCGTCGATCGGGTCGAGCACCCACCGCCACCCGCTTACCGACGCCTTCTCGCCGAACTCCTCGCCGAGGATGCCGTCCTCCGGGAACGCCTCCTCGATCCGCTGGCGCAGCAACTGCTCGGCCCCGCGGTCGGCGGTGGTCACCTTGGTGCCGTCGCGCTTCGTGGTGACCTCGAACGACGAGCCGCCGAAATAGCCAAGCGTCAGCTCCCCGGCCTCGCGCGCAAACGCCAACGCCGCCTTGAGGTGCTGCCGCGTCGCATCCGCCGTCGTCATGGTCTGCTGGTTCATGCCGCCATGCTACGCGCAAAGCCCTCAACGCACGCCGCCCGGCTTCGGCGCCGCGCTAATCCGAGTAGTCGCCGTCGTCCCACAGGTCCAACTCAACGATGTCGTCGGCCGGCACCAGCCCCGCGTGCCCGTCAAAGAACAACGCCACCGCCCCGTCGAGGTGCCGACGCGGATCGATGCGCCGGTTGTTGGGGTTGACCAGATGCCCGCGGATCCGCACGTCGTAAAAGATCGCGATGGCGAAATCGTCGTCGCCCTGGCGCTCGACATCGCGCCAGTTCGAGCCATCCTCATCCACGGCGTAGTCCGTCAGATACACCTTCTCCGACGGCCGGAACAGCTCGATCAACCGGTGGCACTGCTTGTACGGGTTCCGCCCCGTCGCCAGCACACCCGGCGCCGTAAACCGCAGCCCGTTGTTGACATAGTGGATCTGGTGCATGTCGTCGTCGGCACGCGCCGGGCACTTGAAATACTCCGCCCGCTCATACCGGTCGCGGATCGGTGTGTCCCAGCTCGCGTTCTCATCCAGCAGCGGCCGCACCGCCCGCGGCCACGAGATCTCGCCGTTCGGCCAATCTCTCGCCGGGTCCCCGTCCGCCTCGCGCGGGATATACCCGTCCCACGAGTCGGCGTACATGATCAGCCCCGCGCCGATCTGCCGCTGGTTCGACAGACACACCGCCTGACGCCCCACCGCCCGCGCCCTTCCCAGCGCAGGGAGCAGGATGCCGATCAACAGCGCGATGATCGCGATGACCACCAGCAACTCGATCAGCGTGAACGCGCGGGCCCCCCGGCTCGGTGCGTGCGGAGTGGTGTGCATCCGCCGAGCATACCACACCCTGACCATCCTCCAAAACGCGAAAGCTCTCCGAAGCACGCACCGTGCCGCGGGGAGCGGTCAAATCGCCGTTTGTCGAGGGCCCGTGCCCCCGCTCAGTTGCCCGAACCGGGGGGTGCCGTCGCCACTTCCGGCCCCTGGCGGATGTCCACATCGATCCGGCGCGAGTGCGGCGGGGGGACGTCCAGACGGTTGCGCAGCGTGCCGAAGCGGTTGCCCGCAGCCTGCACACCCCAGCGCATCTCGCCCGACATGTACTTGTCCTGGTTCTTGCTCTTGTCGTCGAAGTTGATCGAGAGCTGCTGACCGACAGGAATGTCCAGCGACCACACCACCTCGTCCGTGCGGGTGTCCACGATGGTCACCGTCTTGGCCTCGTAGGGGCGGCTGACGTAGGTGAACTCATCGATCGAGGCCCCCGAGCCACCCTCATCGAAGAACGGGCGGTAGACAGAGGTCGGGCCGCACGCGCTCAGCGCGAGCACGCCGGAGGTCACACAGAGCACGCCGAGAGTGCGGAGAAGGAAGTGGCTGGCCATGGCCGGGTCGCTCCTGACTGAGTCGGGTTTGATCGCCGGGACTGCATCCCGGACCGTGTCGGTCGTCTCACGCGGCCCGCCGAACCGGCCGCCGATGCTGCAAACGGGGAGGCCCCCGCCATCGTCCTAGTCTACGCCAAGGCCCGGGGTCTTCGCCCGGAGCGAGGCTCCGCCGGGGGTACGGCCCCGGCCCCGGCCCGGTTCACGGGCTCCGCCATCGTACATCGGTAGACTCCGGCCTCGCTCTGAAGGCCGACCGGCAGGCCGGCGACGGAAAGACGCTCTCGACCATGACCAGCCACCCCACCAGCCAACTCCCCAACCTCCGCATCGGCCACGGCTACGACCTCCACCGCCTCGACGCCCTCGCCCCCGCCGGCAAGGGCCGACCACTGGTTATCGGGGGGATCCACTTCGACCACGACCGGGGCCCGGTCGGCCACTCCGACGCCGACGCCCTCATGCACGCGATCACCGACGCCCTGCTCGGGGCCGTCGGCGAGCCCGACATCGGCCAGCTCTTCCCCGACGACGACCCCCGCCACGAGTCGCAGGACTCGGCGGTCTTCCTCACCGAGGCCGCGTGGCGCGTGCGCAAGGCCGGCTACGAGATCGCCAACCTCGACGCGACCGTCATCCTCGAACGCCCCCGCCTCAAGGACCGCAAGGCCGAGATCCGATCCCGCCTCGCCACGATCCTGAGCGTGGATGAACAGCAGGTCAACATCAAAGGCAAGAGCCACGAGGGCGTGGACGCCGTCGGCCGCGGCGAGGCGATCGAGGCGCACGCGGTGGTGCTGGTTGTGGGTGTGTCCCACTGATCGGGCTGCGTGGACGACCGGTGCAGACTACCTGAAGCGCGGGTTGCTCAGCCATCCGTACGGACGTCTCGACGCGTTGTCATAGATGCGCCAGAAACTCTTGTACCCGCTCTTGCCACTGGCAAAGACGTCGTTTGCCTCGAAGTCGGCCCGACCGTTGCGAGTCGGCTCGTCGCCGTCGTTCGGCGCGGCAAACAACTCAACACGCCCGTCCACCATCCAGACGTGTCCGCCCTTGGCGTGCCGCGTGGTCACCTGGTCTTCGTTACCCCAGAGCCCGTCCCGATACTGATCGTTGTACCAGTAGGTGCTCTCTTCCCAGAAGATCGGGACGCTACCGAAGAACGTGAGGTTCTCGAAATTCGCTTCCCTGAGCTGCACACCGGGGTTCGAGGCGTCCGGCGGGATGTACGCGACGCGGATGTCGCTGCCGAGGCGAAAGCCGCTGGTGAACGACTCCATGCAGTAGTCGAAGTTCAACTCGACGCCGTCGAAGACCGCGTCGTCGTTGTTCTTGCCCACACCACGCCGGCGGTTGGTCGGGCACTCGCCGATCTTGTCCGCCTGGTTGACGTACTGATAGAGGTGGCCGGGCCGGTCGGTCTTGTCCCAACGGCCGTTTCGGTTGTCGTCGAAGAAGTTCCACTCCAGGTCGTACCAGATCTCTTCCTTGTTGTCGTCGGCGTAGGTCAGCGCCGCGGTGCCGATCTGCCGCATGTTCGACAGACACACCACCTGCTGGCCCGCCGCGCGCGCCTTGCCCAGCGCAGGCAACAGGATGCCGATCAGCAGCGCGATGATCGCGATGACCACCAGCAACTCGATCAGTGTGAATCCGTGACAACGAGCCCGTCGTGGCATCCCATGCTCCTTCGCCGTCGATGCGAGGTCTGGCTTCTTCCCGACGCGCCGGACCGGCGCGCCATCTCTCGGGCGGCAAGAACCGCCGCCCGCTCACCCCTCAGCATACACGAATCCTCCCGCGACTCAAGCCTCATCCCCGTCCGCGCGACACCGTAGGATCCACCCGCATGACGCCCGGAGATTCACCCAACGCCCGGCTCGCCCCGCGGAAACCCTCACGGGTCGTCGTGGGTTGGGTGATCTACGCCGTGCTTCTCGCCGCATCGCACTGCGTGCAATGGCTCCGCGCGGAAACTCCCGGAAGTTCCCGGAACACAACCTCCATCGAGATCCCTCTCACCGATAACAACGGCACCGTCGAAAATCGCACACAGGACGTCGCGTTCCGCAGGTGGAAGGTCAGCCAGAACGAGCGATCGACTCGCGACCCGGTGCTCCTGCTCCACGGTTCGCCCGGCGGCGGGTCCAACTTTACAAGGCTCGGGCCGAAGCTCGCCGAGGCCGGCTACGAGACACTCGCCCCCGACCTCCCCGGCTTCGGCGACTCGACCAAAGCCCTGCCTTCCTATGCAATCCGCGCACACGCGTTGGCGTTGCTCGAGATGCTCGACGCCCTCGGCATCGAGCGCGCGCACATCGCCGGTTGGTCGCAGGGCGGCGGCGTCGCGCTCTGGATGGCCGAGATCGCGCCCGACCGCGTCGCCTCGCTCACCCTCATGGCCTCCATCGGCGTGCAGGAGGCCGAGGGCTCCGGCAGCTACCTCTTCGAACACATCAAGTACGGCGTCGGCTACCTCGGACTCGTCCTCGGCGCCGAGGCCATCCCCCACTTCGGCCTGCTGCAGGAACACTGGTTCCGCCGGTCCTTCATCCGCAACTTCTGGGACTCCGACCAGCGCCCGCTCCGCGACATCATGTCCCGGCTCAACACGCGGACGCTCATCCTGCACGGCCGGAACGACTTCCTCACCCCCATCTGGGCCGCGACCGCCAGCCACGAGCTCATCGCCCCCAGCCGCCTGATCATCACCGACGCCTCACACTTCCTGCCCATCGTGCAGGCCGACCAGACCGCCGCGGACATGACCGCCTTCCTCGACGCCCGCACCGCCGGGCTGCCGATCGAACGCGCAACCATCGACCGCGCCCCGCTCGACACGGGCCCGAGTGCCCGCTTCGCGCGCGCAGCGCAGCGGGTGCAACAGGCCGTGCCCTGGTGGGTGCTGCTGGTTGTCGCAGGCGCACTGGCCTTCGCCCGCGCCGAGCTGGCCGCCGGGCTGCTGGGCTTCGCCGTCGCCATGGTCTGGCTCGACGCCGGCATCGCCGCCGCCGCACTCGCCGGCGGCCTGTGCGCCCGAACCGCGTGGATGTGGTGGCGCGCCCGCCGCGCCACCGGGCACGCAAAGCTCCGACCCGCCGCGATCGTCTCCTGGCAACACGAGTGCTCGCTCGGCCGGCTCGGCCTCATGCTCCGCACCCGGTTCCAGCCGTGGCGGCGCGACGAGGCCGCGCGCGCAATCGGGCAGCTGCGCCGCCTCGGCATCGCCGGCACGTTCGGTGCCGTCTGCGGCACCGCGCTCTGGACCGCCCTCGCACTCGTCCTGGCCATGACCGCCGCCTCCATCACACTCGCCATGTTCGGCGACGGCTTCCTCGCCATGGCCCTCGCCCTCATCGCAGCCGTCCTCGCCGTCAGGCTCGGCGTCTTCGCCGCCACCTGGTCCGGACGCCGCCGCCTGCTCGCCACCCTCGGTCGCGCCCGCCGCCGCGAGTTCTGGCCGGCGACCATCCTCTACGCCCCTGTCGCAATCCGACTGCTCGCCACCGCCGCACGCCACCGCGGGCTGCTCACCTTCACCTGCGTCAACCCCGTGATCGGCGCCGGCGGCGGCGTGGTCGGCGAGAGCAAACACCGCATCCAGTCCTGCCTTGAAGGCCTCGGCGAGGGCGTCATGCGGACCGTCCTCCTCGAACCCGGCGACACCGAGACGCGCCTCGCCGCGCTCGACCGGGCGATAGAGGACGGACGACTGCCCGACGCCTACCCGCTCGTGCTCAAGCCCGACGCCGGCCAACGCGGCTACGGCGTCAAGGTCGTCAAGGGCCCCGCCGACGCACGCGACTACTTCACACGCATGACCCGACCCGTGCTCGCCCAGCAATACCACCCCGGCCCGGTCGAGGTCGGTGTGCTCTGGGTGCGTGAGCCCGACGCGGCCACGGTTGACAACAACACACCCGACCGCGTCGGCCGCGTCTTCTCCGTCACGTCCAAGGAGTTCCCGCGCCTCAAGACCGACGGACGGCACACGATCGAACAACTCATCTACCGTCACCCCCGCTACCGCATGCAGGCCGACATCCTGCTCGACCGGATGGCCGGCCGCCGCCTCGAGATCCCCGAGCGCGACGAAACAGTCTCGCTCGGCAACATCGGCAACCACGCCCAGGGCGCGCTCTTCCGCGACGGCATGCACCTGATGACCCCGGAGCTGGAAGCGTGGATCGACCGGGCCGCCGCCGCCTTCCGCGGCACCGAGCCTGCAGAAGCCGCCCGGCCCGAGGGCGACAACGGGCTCGACTTCGGCCGATTCGACATCCGCGCGCGCTCGATCGAGGACCTCGCCTCGGCCCGCAACCTCGGCATCATCGAGCTCAACGGCACCACCGCCGAGTCCACCAATATCTACGACCCCGACCGTTCGGTCTGGTGGTCCTGGGGCGTGCTGGTCCGCCAGTGGCAGGCCCTCTTCCGGCTCGGTGCCCGGCGCCGGCGGCTGGGCGTCCGTCCGATGGGCCTCGTCGAGCTCCGCCGGGCGTGGAGCGAGTTCGCCGAAGACCGGCCAGACCTCGGCGCCGCCGAATAGGCCCCCGACCCCCGCCGAGGGGTTGCATCAGCCCCACAAAGCAGTAACATGGCCCCGAGGTGAACAGGACGCGAACATGGTTCGCGTTCGTGGTGCCCGGGGAGGACCGGCCATGCACGCGCTGACAGACAACACCAGGTCGTTGCTTCGGCTGACGATGACCCCCGGACTCGGGCCGCGCCGGATCGCCAACCTCATCGAGGCCTTCGGCTCACCGACCGCCGCCCTGGCCGCCAACCCGGCTGAACTTGAGCGCATCCCCCGCATCGGCGCCGTCACCGCCGCGAAGATCGCGCGGGGCCTGCGCGCGAGCCTGCCCCTGGCCGAGGCCGAGATCGAACGCGCCGCCACCCGCGGCGCATCGATCGTCGGGTTTACCGACCCCCACTACCCCGCGCTGCTGCGCCAGATCCCCGACCCCCCGGCGGTGCTCTACGTCCTCGGCGAGTTGAAGCCTCAGGAAGAAGACCGATACCCGGCCGCGATCGTCGGCTCCCGCTCGTGCACCAGCTATGGCATCGAGCAGGCCGAGCGTTTCGGCAGCGTGCTCGGCGGCGCGGGCCTGACGATCGTCTCCGGCGGCGCGCGCGGGATCGACTCGGCCGCCCACCGCGGTGCGCTCAAGGCCGGCGGGCGGACGATCGCCGTGCTCGGGTGCGGGCTCAATCACTGCTATCCGCCCGAAAACCAGCGGCTTTTCGAGCAGATCGCCGACGGCCGCGGGGCGGTCGTCAGCGAGCTGCCGATGGACACGCCGCCCACCTCGGAGAACTTCCCCGGGCGCAACCGGATCATCTCCGGCCTCTCACTCGGGGTCGTGGTGATCGAGGCCGCCCGCGGCTCGGGTGCGCTCATCACCGCACAGGGCGCGGTCGAAGACCAGGGCCGCGAGGTGTTCGCCGTGCCCGGCCGTGTCGACTCGCCCGCCAGCGAAGGCACGCTGCGGCTGCTGCGCTCCGGCGGTGCAGCGATCGCGATCGGCCCCGGCGATGTCCTGAGCGCACTCGAGACCCCCGCCCGCCACCACTTCCATGACACGCACGAAGCCCGCTACGCCGACCCCACCGCCGCGCCTGACGCACAGCTCTGGGACGGCGATCCGGCAGAGGCACCCACCGCCCCGGCTACCAGCGGCGGAGACCTCCAGAGCCGCCTGCTCGCCGCCCTCGACCAGCCCCGGACACCCGACGAGCTGGTCGAGCACCTCGGCACCGGGCCGGGCGAGGTCCGCACCGCCATCACCATGCTCGAAATCCGCGGCACGGTCCGCCGGCGCGGGAACCGCCTCGAACGGGCCTCCGGATAGCCCAGAGTCGGTTTTTGAGCGGCATCGCTCGCCCGCCCCCCAACAGCCACCCCGATTTGACGAATCTCGCGAGAATCGTCTTGCCGTTGTGTCCATGATTGGCTATCTTGTTCCGAACAGAAGTGTCGGATTTGTTGGCCCTCGTTCGGGCCCGCCGCCGATAGTTTGGGTGACGGACGGTACCACGAGAGCTGCCTCGGGCAATTCAGGCAGTAAAGACAGTTCAGGCAATAAAGACAGACAGTCTGGTTCTCATCGGGAAGAGATGAGATGAGCAGAACATCGGGCGGAGCCCCTCAGACGGACCGGCGCAGCAAGGAGTGGTCGAATGCGACACTCGACAGATATCTGCAGCGTCGGCACATGAAACGGGAGCGCGATGGTGTTTGGCAAGCCACGGAAGGCGAGCACACGCAGGCGGAAAGCCTCAGGCGCAGTGCACGACGGGAACAGAACGGGCCTGAGCAGCCTGGGCCTGAGCGAACTGGTCCGGCTCGGGCCGGGCGGCGCGTTTGTGGCGGGCTACGTGCCCGACACCACGGGCACGCTCGAACGGCTGGACCTCGACCCGGAGACCGGATGGCCCGAGTCTCCGGCACAGGAAGCGATCCTGGCCACCGAATCGGGGGCGGTGCCGGGGATGGACGCGGCCGAGACCGAGACAACGTTTGGTGCGGTGGCCCGATCGGCCTCGGCACCGACGCACGGCGTCGCGATGACCGCCGCACGGATCGGCATTCTGACCGCGACCGCACGGGGCCTGCACGAACAGGCCGAGGTGGTGTGCAACGTACGAAATCTGCTCGACAGCATGGCGGCACTCTCGGAGCGCGCCGCCGCTGCACGGAGCGAGGAACACAGGGCCCCGGCCACAACCGCCCGGGCACGCATGACGGAGGTGCAACAGCATGAACCTGACCCCGAAACAACTTCGCATTCTCAAGCTCATCCGCGACTGGCGCGTGCGCCGGGGCTATTCGCCGACGATGCAGGAGCTCGCCGACGAGATCGGCGTGAGCAAAGTCACGGTGTTCGAGCACGTCGAAGCGCTCATCAAAAAGGGCGCCCTCACACGCGACGCGAACAAGGCACGCTCTTTGGCGATCGCTGAGGGCATCGCCGTCCCCGACGAGTCGCGCCCGATGCGGTTCCCCCTCGTCGGCAAGATCGCCGCGGGCTACCCCATCGAGAAGATCGCCGACGAAGACGAGGTCGACCTCGAAGACCTCTTCGGCCCGACCAAGGGGCACAACGACGGCTCCTTCGCCCTGCGCGTCGACGGCGACAGCATGCGTGACGAGGGCATCCTCGACGGCGACATCATCCTCGTCGAGCGCACCCAGGTCGCCAGCAACGGCGACCGCGTCGTCGCGCTGCTCCCCGACGGAGCGACCACGCTCAAGACGTTCTTCAAGGAAGCCGACCACATCCGCCTGCAGCCGGCAAACCCCGAGTTCGAGCCGATCCGGGTCAAATACTGCCAGGTGCAGGGCATCGTCAAGGCGGTCATCCGCCAGTACTGATCAAGCCACGCCGATCGCCGAGATCCGCTCGGGCCGATCAACACGCGTGCAGGCAGGAGAGAGGGACCGTGCTCTTGGGGGAGTGGTGCGCACCCATCCTCCCCTTGGCGCGTTGGGCCCTGGACGCTTGGAGCGCCTCCCCCGCGGTCGCGCGCAACTGCGAGATGACCGGGTCGCTCCGGTCAGTCCTCGTGCGTGATGATCTCGAGCACCGCACCCGCGTCGTCGTTGGGGATCAGGAACGTCAGGTTGTACTGCGCGATCTTCCACTCACCATCCAGCAGCAGCACCACCCCCGTGCCGCGGAGATCGCCGTACTTGGCGTTCCGCACCACCTCGTCAAACCACGCGCACTCACCACCCGGCGCGATATCGATGTGCCGCTCGATCGCGTGATACGTCCACGCCTCGCCCCTGGCAAAGTACGGCCGCGCCCACGCCCGGAACTCCGGCACCGTCCACCGCTCCGTCGGGTCGGTGCCCAGGAACACCCCGTTGGGGGCGAAGTGGCCGAAGTACCGCTCCTCGTCCGCGTTCGCAGCCGCCGCGTGGAAGCTGTCGAGCGTCTGCGCGATCGGCGCACACATCGCAGCATCAGCCTCCGCGAGCGCCCCACCACCCGATGCGCCCGGCCCCTTCAGCACGATCGCGCCCAGAGTCATAGCAAGGCCCGCAGCTACACATGTTGACGGTCGCATGGTCGGATTCCCTCACAACAGCGCACGGGAACCGCACGCCCGTGCAGGATACCGCACAGAGCCGCACCGCGGCAGCCATTCAGCGTTCAGGATTGACAAGTGAGCCGCAGACCGCGTCCGCCGAATTGGCAGCCGCGTCTCAGTCGGCGTCGTGCAGAGGCTGCTGCACCAGGAAGCCCATGCGGCAGAGGAAACGTGTCGCCTCCTCCAACTCCTCAGCGGTGTAGCCGTCGAGGCAGGCGGGGCGGTCCGGCCAATCGAGCAGCGCCGGCGGATAGGGACAACGCCCCGTCTCGGCGTCGGCCACCTCAGACAGGGCCTCCGCCACCGCATCCGCTGCGTCGATCAGTCGTGTCGGGTCTTGGGCGAAGATATCGTCGTTCATGGAATCCCTCTCATCACGGTCTCATTCGTGCGAGAGCCGCGAGAGTTTCATGGATTCCTGCCCACGCCCAAAGTCTGGGGGAAAACGCCCGAGAACCACCGGCACCGGCTCAGTGCTCGTGCCCCTCGTGGCCGTCATGCTCACCGTGTTCCCCGTGCTCGTCGTGGTGCATCCCGTGCTCGGGCTCGGCAAGAGGACGCACCCAGATGTTCCGGAACCGCACCGGGTTGCCGTGGTCCTGCAGCTTGATCTCACCCTTCGGCCCGTGCGCCGAATACGTCCCCACCGAGCGGTGCCCGGTCGCGCCGATCAGCGCCCGCCGGTTGTGCACGATCACCCCGTTGTGCAGCACCGTCGCGTACGCCGGCGAGACCACCGAGCCATCATCAGCGAACACGGGCGCCTCAAAGACGATGTCGTACGTCTGCCACTCACCCGGCCCGCGGCAGGCGTTCACATCCGGCGGAAACTGCCCGTACAGCGAGGCCGCCTGCCCGTCGGCGTACGACTGGTTCTCGAACGAATCAAGAATCTGGATCTCGTACCGCCCAAAGAAGAACACGCCCGAGTTGCCCCGCCCCTGGCTCTCGCCGACGACCTGCTCGGGAGACGCCCACTCGATGTGCAACTGGCAGCTGCCGAACTTCTCGCGGGACATGATGTCGCCGGTACCGTTGACCTGCATCGCGCCGCCGTCCACGAGCTTCCACTTTGCATCGCTCCCGTCGCCGCTGCGCCACGCCTCCAGGCCGCTCCCATCAAACAGCACCACCGCGTCGCTCGGCACCGGTGCCGGCTGCGCCGGGGCCGGACCGGGATCGACCACCGGCGGGTTGGGCCGGTCGGCATCGTGCACCCGCCAGGGCTGGTGCGGCAGCTGCGGCGTGTCGGAATAGCCGACGCCCTGCGCCGAGCACGAACCAGCGAGCATGGCGGCGGCGGCCGCGGCGGACAACGAACAGGCAGAACGGTGCATGACGACCTCCATGTGGACAGCATCTGTCGGACCGACCGAGTGTAGCGATTCGACGCGCAGCGGCACCCACGGTCGCAGCCACTTGCGGTCCCGACCGCAGATCCCGCTCTACGGTGGCACATTTGTTCAACCCGCCCCGCCCGCCGAGCCGACTTGACACCGGTCCTCATCCAACTAAAGTCTCCGCACATGCATCTCTCGACCAAAGCCAAAGCCACCAAAGCCAAAGACGCCCAGAGCGTCCGGGCTGTCATGGTGGCGAGGGTCGGCGAGGGGTAGCACCACTCAAAGGCAATTCGCAGAACCACCAGGCACCCCCGGACATCCCGGGGGTGCTTTTTCGTTGTGCATATTCACCCCGTTTCAACCCATATTCAGGAGCCACACCATGCAAGAGACCGCCACCATCACCGCCGCCTGCCCCGAGTGCGACGCCGCCGTCACCTTCACCCGCGCCCCGCTCACCGGCGAGATCGCCCGCTGCACCGACTGCCGCGCCGAGCTCGAGGTCACCTCCGTCGAGCCGCTGACCCTCGAGCTCGCGCCCGAGGTCGAGGAAGACTGGGGCGAGTAAGCCGCAACGCCTTTCAGGAGCACACCATGCGCATCGCCATGACCTACACCCGCCTCCGCGCCGAGGAACGCCTCCTCCTCGACGCCTTCGAGGAAATGGGCATCGACATCACGCCGATCGACCTGCGATCGGTCGTCTTCGACCCCGCCGACCCCGGGCCCTGGGCCGCCTACGACGCGGTCATCGACCGGTCGGTCAGCCTCACCGCCACCACCACCGCCGTCGCGCTGCTCGAGGGCTACGGCATCCGGTGCATCAACCCGCTGCGGGCTATCGAGACCTGCTCCGACAAGCTCGCTACCACCATCGCCCTGCTCCGCGCCGGCGTCCCAACACCCGCGGTGCGGGTCGCGACCAACGCGACCTCCGGTCTCGAAGCCGTCGAGGCCATCGGCTACCCGGCCGTCCTCAAGCCCACCGTCGGCTCGTGGGGCCGTCTCGTCGCCCGTGTCAACGACCGCGACGCCGCCGAGGCCGTCCTCGAACACCGCGAGACCCTCGGCTCCGTCCAGCAGGGTGTCTTTTACGTGCAGGAGCACATCGACAAGCCCGGCCGCGACATCCGCGTCTTCGTCGTCGGCGGCGAGCCGATCGCCGCGATCGTGCGCACAAGCGAGCACTGGGTCACCAACACCGCACGAGGCGGCACCGCCGCCGGGCTCGAGATCGGCCCGGACCTCCGCCGCCACTCCGTCGCCGCGGCCCAGGCCGTCGGCGCCGATGTCGTCGCGATCGACTTCCTCGAGTGCCCCCGCCGGGGCCTGCTGGTCAACGAACTCAACCACTCCATGGAGTTCCGCAACAGCATCTCCACCACCGGCGTCAACATCCCCGAGCTCGTCGCCCGCCACGCCGTCAACATCGCCGCCGACAGGCAAGGGGTCCCCGCGTGAGTTTCACCGCCTCCATTGTTGGCGGCAGCGGCTACACCGGGGGCGAACTCCTCCGCATCCTCCACGGACACCCCGACGCCGAGATCGGACAGGTCTCCTCGCGCAAGCTCGCCAGGCAACCCGTCCACACCGTCCACCCAAACCTCCGGGGACACCTCGACCGCGACTTCTGCACGCCCGACGCGATCGACCCGTGCGACGTGCTCTTCCTCTGCATGCCCCACGGGCAATCCGCAGCAGAGATCGACCGCTGGCGCGCGCTCGCCCCGCTCGTGATCGACCTCTCCGCAGACTTCCGCCTCCAAGACCCGGACCTCTACGAAGCCTGGTACGGCGCGCCCCACCCGGCCCCCGCTGCCCTGGCCGACGCCGTCTACGGGCTTCCGGAGGTCTCGCGCGACCGATTGCCCCAAGCTTCACTCGTCTCTGGCGTCGGGTGCAACGCCACCGCCATGACCCTCGCCCTGCTGCCGCTGGCCCGCGCCGGGCTCGTCCGCCGCGCGATCGCCGACATCAAGGTCGGCTCGTCAGAAGCCGGTGCTGAGCCCGGCCCCGGGTCGCACCACCCGGTGCGCGCGCGCACCGCCCGCACCTACAGCCCCTCCGGCCACCGCCACCTCGCCGAGGTCCTCCAGTCGCTCGGCGATCTCGACCTCGACGCCACGCTCACCGCGATCGACATGGTCCGCGGCGTGCTCTGCACCGTGCACATCGAGCCCACCCGCCCGGTCGAGCCCAAAGAACTCTGGAAGCTCTACCGCGCCGCCTACGCCGCCGAGCCCTTCGTGCGGATCGTGGCCGATCGCAGCGGGGCCAACCGCTTCCCCGACCCGCGTGTGCTCGTCGGATCCAACCACGCCGACGTCGGCTTCGCCATCGACGAACGTTCCGGACGGGTCGTCGCGCTGTGCGCGATCGACAACCTCGTCAAGGGGGCCGCGGGATCGGCCATCCAAGCCATGAACATCGCCCGCGGCCTCGAAGAAACCGCCGGCCTCACCTTCCCCGGCCTGCACCCGGCCTGACCGATCGGAGTCTCCACCGTGTCCACCATTGTCATCAAGCTCGGCGGCGGCGAGGGCATCGACCCCACCAGCACCACCCGCGAGATCGCCGCCCTCGTGCGCGCAGGCCAGCGCGTCGTCCTCGTCCACGGCGGGTCGCACGAGACCAACACCCTCTCGGCGGCCCTCGGCCACCCGCCGCGCACCATCACCAGCCCCGGCGGGCAGCAGTCCCGACGTACCGACCGGCAGACGCTCGAGACCTTCATGATGGCCTACTGCGGCAAGGTCAACAAGACCGTCGTCGAGAGCCTCCGCGCCGCGGGCGTAGACGCCGTCGGCCTGAGCGGCCTCGACGCGGGCATCTGGATCGGCGCGCGCAAGAACGCCATCCGCGCAGTCGAGGACGGCCGCACCGTCATCATCCGCGACGACCTCTCCGGCCGGGTCGAATCGGTCGATCACGCGTTCCTCAACCTCCTGCTCGACGCCGGCCGCCTGCCCGTCCTCACTCCCCCGGCCGGGACGCCCGAGGGCATCGCGATCAACGTTGACGCCGACCGCGCCGCCGCCGCGACGGCCATCGCCCTCGGCGCCGATGAGTTGCTCCTGCTCTCCAACGTCCGAGGCGTGCTCCGCGACCCGGCCGATCCGGGCTCGCTCATCGAGCAGGTCGACCCCGACTCGCTCGACGACGCCCGCACCGCCGCACGCGGGCGCATGAAGAACAAGGTGCTCGCGGCCGAAGAGGCCCTTCGCGGCGGCGTGCCGCGGGTGGTCATCGGAAGAGCCGACGGCGACGGCGCCATCGCGCGCGCACGCGGTGGCGTCGGCACGGTCTTTGCCAACCAAGAGGTGCCGGTGTGAGCCAGTCGATCGACACAACAGCTTTGACACCCGACCAGCGGACGCTCGTCGACCTGGTCTCGACGCCCAGCGTCTCCGGCACCGAGCGAGCCGCAACAGAGGTCTTCGTCCACCACGCCCTGCAGCGTTCCATGGCCGCCGAGATCGACGAGGCGGGCAACGCCCTGGCCCACCGGGGCCCCGCCGATGCCCCCGTCCACATCATGCTGCTCGGCCACATCGACACCGTGCCCGGCGATATCCCGGTGCGGATCGCCGACGGAGTCCTCCACGGCCGGGGCAGCGTTGATGCCAAGGGCCCGCTCGCCGCGATGCTGTGCGCCGCGGCGCGTGCCGACCTCCCCGAAGGAGTCAGGCTCACCGTCGCCGGCGCGGTCGGCGAAGAGACCGCCGGCTCGCCCGGCGCCCGCTTCCTCAGGACGCAGCACCGCCCCCACGCCTGCATCATCGGCGAGCCCAGCGGATGGGACGGCGTGACACTCGGCTACAAGGGCCGACTGCTCGCGACCGCCACCGCCGAGCTGCCCGCGGCACACACGGCTGCGGACGAGCCCTCCGCCGGCGACCTCGCCTGCGCATGGTGGCAGGACGTGCTCGCCCACGTCGCCGGCCACAACCAGGACCGGTCCGGCGTCTTCGAGTCGATCCAGGCGACCGTCCAGAGCATGTCCAGCACCACCGACGGCATGACCAGCCGCGCGAGTCTCACCGCCGGGTTCCGCCTGCCGCCGGGCGTCTCACCCGACGACCTCGCCCGCCAGCTGCGCACCCTCGCGCCCGACCGCGTCGGTGTCAAGTGCTCCGGCAGCGAGCTCGCCTACGTGACCGACCGCAGCGACCCCGTCGTCCGCTGCCTCTCCAACGCGATCCGCGAGTCCGGCGCCAGACCCCGCCCCAAGCGCAAGACCGGCACGGCCGATCTCAACGTGGTCGGCCCGGTGTGGGGCTGCCCCATCGCCGCGTACGGCCCCGGCGACAGTGCGCTCGACCACACACCCCACGAGCGCCTCGCCCTCGGCGAGTTCGACCGCTCCGTCGGCGTGCTCTGCCGCGCCCTCACCGCCCTCGGAAGCGAACTGCTCCAGCACCACACCGCGACGGCGAACCTCGAACGAGCGAGCGTGCACGCATGACCACCGCGACCCGACCCGCACCCCAACCGGCACCCCACCGCGTCCAGCCCTTCACGGGCCCGAGCCTCGTCCGCGACGGCGAGATCCTCGCCCGCGGCGTCCCGATCGCCGAACTCGTCGATGGGGCGAGCTACGTGGACGTGCTGTTCTTCCAGCTTCAGGCGCGTTTCCCGACCGAGCCGGAGCGGGCGATGATGAACGCCTACCTCGTCTCGCTCTGCGAGCACGGCGTCACCTCGCCCTCGACACACGGGGCGAGGGTGGCCGCGAGCGTGCGCGCGCCGTTCGCGGCCAGCGCGATCAGCTTCATCGCCGGCGCGCTCGGCCCCTACCACTTCGGCGCGCTCGAGCGGGCGATGGACGATCTCATCGAGCTCGACCGGACCGGCGAGACGCCCGAGCAGTTCGTCGAACGCCACGCCGCGGCGGGCGAGCGGATCTGGGGCTACGGCCACCGCTTCCACAAGAGCGAGCCCGGCCCGGACGCAGAAGCCCCCAACCACGAGTGCGTCGACCCCCGCGTGCGCGCGCTCACCCAGCTGGCCGACGAGTTGGGCTGGCAAGGCCAACACCTGGCCAACGTCCGCGAGATCGGCCGTCTGCTCTACCAGCGCAAGCGGGTGCCGATCAATATTGATGGCGTCGCTGCGGGCTTGCTGCTCGACATGGGGTTCGACCCGGGAGCGGCGATGCTCTTCGTGATCGTCGGCCGCCTGCCCAACATCGCCCGCCTGCACCGCGAGGAGCAGGACGAGACCCCGAACCGCTTCACCGCCCTGGCCACGCGGCACGATCCCGGGTTTGACCGGACCGTGGACCGGGAACAGCACCCCGGCTGAGAGCGGCAGCCCGCGGCCCCGCTCGGCTGCACAGCCCGGCTGCACAGCCCGGAAGCGGGGTCCGGAGGTCGGAATAGTGCCGTATACTGTGCTGTTGACAGGAGCACATGGTGGCACGACCGGTCGCTCTATCCCGTGGACTGCTGATTGCCGGGCTCGTCTTGGCGATGTCGCTTTGTTGCTGCAGGATGGAGACGTGGGCGTCGAGGCTGCTGACGGGTTTCGGCGGGCCCCAGGCCCGCCAGATCGCCGGAGGCTCGGGTCCTGGACTGTTCGATAACCACGCGGGTTCGTGCTGCTCGAGTTCGAAACCGAGCGGTCCGAGCGATTCTGAACCGGCGCCCAGAGACGACAGCCACTCGTGCCCGTGCCGGCAGCTCGGCAAGCTCACGGACCTGACCGAGGCTCCGCAGATCGTGTTGCCGGGCGCCGACGGCGTCGGGATCGCGCTGAGCACGCCGCTTCGCGCTTCGAGCGTTGTGAAGCTCGCCGTACTCCCAACAGCCTCGATGGCTTTCCACCCCCCACCGTGCAGCCTGCTGCGCCTGCACTGCGCGCTCGTCCTCTAAAGATCGAGTGCAGGACTGCCCTTTGGGCGGGCCCCCGGTGCTTCGCTTTATTCCATTCGAACCCATCCGGCCGACACGATTCGGCCTCACGATCTGATCCCCATTTCGCATCCGTGCGAAGGAGTTTGCCATGACATCGTTCCGCCTGTTCCTCCCGCTCGCCTCACTCGGCATGACACTCGCCCCGGCTGCGGCCCTCGCCCAGCACGAGGCGCACCACAAGGACCAGCAGCCTGCACGGGTGGTGCAGCCTGCAGGTGACGGGGCCGCCGAACGTGTCGGCGACCCGTACACACTCGCCACATGTCCGGTCTCCGGCGAAGAGCTCGACGGGATGGGAGCCGCGGTCGTCCGTCTCTATGACGGGCGAGAGATTCGGTTCTGCTGCGAGGATTGCGTTCCCCGATTCGAGGCCGACCGGGAGGCGTACACCAAGCAGATCGACGAAGAGATCATCCGGACCCAGCTCCCGTTCTACAGCATGACCACATGCGTCGTCACGGGCGATCCTCTGGTCGAGGGTGGCGAGGATATCGCGGTCAACCACGTGTTCAACAACCGCCTCGTACGGCTCTGCTGCAAGATGTGCAGGAAGGACTTTGCCAAGGACCCGGAGAAGTTTCTGGAGGAGATGGACATCGCTCTCGCGGATGCGCAGCGGGAGACCTATCCGCTCGAGACCTGTCTCGTGAGCGGCGAAGAACTGGGCGGCATGGGCGAACCCTTCGAGGTGGTGATGGCCAACCGCCTCGTCCGCCTCTGCTGCGAGATGTGCACGGGCAAGCTGCAGAAGAACCCGACCGGGTATCTGGCTGCGCTCGACCGGGCGTGGAAGGCTGCGGGGATGGAGCTCGATCTTCCGGAGTCGCACGATGCCGAGCACAATGGGGCCGTTGGGCATGATCACGACGGGCACGATCACTGAGGCGGACGTCGCCGCACGATGACATCGCGGCGCGGTTGGAGCGAACGCCCGGGTACGTGCCGTGGTGGCACGCACCCGGGTGCGCTCGGCCTTTGACAGCACGCTGAGAAACGCCGCGAGAAACGTCGGACCGCTCGCGGGATAGGAAACGGAGCCGAAGAACCCATGAACTTCCCACTCACGATGACATTGCTCGGCGGATTCGCGCTTCTGCTGGGCGGGTGCGCACAGACCCGGCCGGTGACTGTGTTGACGGCCGGTCACCCCGCTGCGGCGGAGAGCCACGCTGAGGCGTATGTCCCTCCCTCGAATCCGTTCCATGCCGCTGCGGGGCCCGAGATGGATGACGGTCGCGACGCGACCCAGGGGCACGAGACGGCGGCGATGCCGGGGATGAAGCCCGCGCCATCGACAACCGGTATGGCCACCGACGCGCCGGCGGGGTACGTCTGCCCGATGCACGCGGACGTTCGGTCCGACGAACCCGGCACGTGCCCGAAGTGCAGCATGCGGCTCGTCCCGGCGAAGGCCGACCCGACCCAGAACCACGAACACGGGGAGAAGCCATGACGCACAGATCGGCGAACGGCCGGTTCCTGATGGTGGTGCCCCTGCTCCTCGCGGCCGGGTGCGCCACCGTGCCGACCGAGCGGAGCTTTGAGCGGGTGCAAGCCACGGTCGGCGATCGCGTCGGAACGGCGATCGCCTGGCCGACGACGCCCGAGGGACGAGACGCGATCGATCGGCGGGTGGAGGAGGTATTGAGCGAGCCGCTCGATGCCGAACGTGCGGTGATGATCGCGCTATTGAACAACCGCGAGCTCCGCGCGCAGTACGCGCGTCTCGGCCTGGCCGACGCGGATCTTGTGGAGGCGGGTTTGCTTGAGAATCCCCGACTTTCGGCCGGGCTGGGCTTTCCGGACTCGCCGCCGAGCATGACGGGAATCGATCTCGGGATCACGCTCAACCTCCTGCGCGCGATCATGGCACCGGCGCGGAAGGACATCGCCGGGGCCCAGCTCGATGCCGAGGTGCTCTCGGTTTCGGACGAGGTGGTGCGGACGGCTGCGGAGACACGGACGGTGTTCCTCGAGTATCAGGCTGCGGAGCACATCGCGGAGGTCCTGGGGCAGATCGCCGATGCAGCGGACGCGTCCCGTGAGTTTGCACGGCGGCTGCACGAGGCGGGCAACCTGAGCGCTCTTGATCTCGCAAACGAGCAGTCGCTCTATGAACAGGCCCGGCTCGAGCACGCCCGGAGCGTGGCTGAGGCGGCGGACCGGCGGGAGCGGCTGAACGCGCAGTTGGGGCTTTGGGGCCCGCAAACGGGGTGGAGTGCCGTGACGCGGCTGCCGGCGCTGCCGGCACTCGATCCGGATCTTGGGGAACTGGAGTCGCTGGCGATCCGGCAGCGTCTGGATCTGGCCGCGGCGGCGAAAGAGGTCGAGGCGATCTCGATGGCGGCGGGGTTGCAACGCAACTGGAAGTGGCTGCTGACGACGGAGGTCGGCGTCAACGGCGGACGCGACACCGACGGGCAGTGGGTCGTCGGGCCGGAGGTCTCGGTCGAGCTGCCGATCTTTGATCAGCGTCAGGCCGAGATCGCGCGGCTCGATGCGGCGCTGCTGGCGTCCGAAGCCCATCTGGAGGGGCTGGCGATTCAGACCCGGGCGGACGTGCGCCGGCTCCGCGGCAGGCTTGTTGCGACGCGGTATGAGGTGGAACATCTTCGCGACACCGTTCTGCCCCTGCGGGAGCGGATCACCGCGTTGACGCTCGAGGAGTACAACTTCATGCTCGTCGATACGTTCGCGTTGCTCGCGGCAAAGCGTGAGGAGATCGCTGCGGAGCGGGCGTATCTGGATGGGCTGCGTGACTACTGGATCGTGCGGGCCGAGCTCGAACGGGCGGTCGGGGGCCGGCTTCCGGAGGAGTCCGGGATGAACGGTTCGGCACCGCCCGGAGAAGCGGCGACACAACCACACAACGACGGAGGGCACCACCATGCTGACTAGACGCAACTTCCTCGCGACCAGCGCCGTGGCGGGTGCGGGTGTGGCCATTTCGCGCCCGGCCCGCGCCGATGAGGTCCCGCCTGTCGCGCGTCCCAAGCCGAATCGGGCGCCGCCTGCGCGACGGGACGACAACTACAAGCCGGTCATCACGCCGAACGGCACGACGATGCCCTACCGACTCCGGGACGGGGTCAAGGAGTATCACATCGTCGCCGAGCCGGTCGAGCGTGAGTTTGCGCCGGGCATGACCGTGCGGTGCTGGGGCTACAACGGCCAGACGCCCGGCCCCACGATCGAGGTGGTGCAGGGCGATCGCGTGCGCCTGTTCGTTACGAACCGGTTGCCCGAGCACACCAGCATCCACTGGCACGGTCTGTTTATCCCGTGCGGCATGGACGGTGTCACCGGGCTCACGCAGCCGGGCATCCAGCCCGGAGAAACGTGGGTCTACGAGTTTGTCATCCCCGAGCAGCACGGGACGTTCATGTATCACCCGCACGCCGACGAGATGACACAGATGGCGTTCGGCATGATGGGGATGTTCATCGTGCATCCGCGTGAGCCCGAGACCGACGCCCCCGACCGGGACTTCGCGATCATGCTGCACAACTGGGCCGTGCACCCCGGCACCTACCGGCCGGATCCCTCGGTGATGGTCGACTTCAACATGTGGACGTTCAACAGCAAGGTCTTTCCCGCGACCGATCACCTCGTGGTCGGTGAGGGCGAGCGGGTGCGGGTGCGGTTCGGCAACCTGAGCATGTGGAACCATCCCATTCACGTGCACGGCCACGCCTGGAACGTCGTCGCGACCGACGGCGGCCAGATCCCGAAGGCCGGGCAGTGGCCCGAGACCACCGTGCTCGTGCCGGTGGGGTCCACACGCGATGTGGAGTTCATCGCGGACAACCCCGGCGACTGGGCGCTGCACTGCCACATGTCGCACCACACCATGAACGCGATGGCCCACGGCGTAGCCAACCCCACCGGCGTCGACCAGCGCGGGCTGCAGCAGAAGATCCAGTCGCTCCTTCCGGGCTACATGGCGATGGGCGAGAACGGCATGGCCGACATGCAGGACATGGCCGAGCACATGCCCGGCCCCGACAACACCCTGCCGATGATGATGGGCAAGGGGCAGTTCGGGAACATCGAGATGGGCGGGATGTTCACCGTGCTCAAGGTGCGTCCCGGCTGGAGCGGTGGCGGCGACCCGGGGTGGTACCGATTCCCGCAGGGTTCGGTGGCGTGGCCGGCCGATGCGGCACAGGCACCCGAGCCCACTCGCTGAGGTGGGTTGCCGAGCGGTAACGCTCCGAAGGGATCTGGCTGCTTGCCCGTCGCGGCATTCGGTCTAAGCCGGTTGCACTTTGCGCTTGCGTTCTGCCTCGATGCCCGCGGGGAAGAGGATGTTGTTTTCCTTGTGGATGTGGATGTGGGTATCCCGTTCCAGTTCGCCGAGCAGGCGGTAGCACTCCTGCCACGTGGAGCACGCGCCCGCGGGTGCGGTGAGGTCGTCGGTCAGCTCGTGCACCTTGGCGAAGGCCTCCCCGACGTCGTCGTGGTCGTGGATCATGCAATCGATCGGTCTGCGGATGCTCCACGGCGGGCCGCCCTGGATCTGGGTGGGCCGCTCCAGACGCCGGATCCACGGGAAGACGACGCGCTCTTCGCGGACGAAGTGATCGTGCATGTCGTCGGTGAGGGCCGCGAGCACCTGCTGCAGCTCGTGCAGCCGGGGCTCGTCGTCGCCGTGGGCCGCGACGCACTTGGCGGTGAGTGTCTCGAGCCGCTCGAGCGCCTCGCGGGCGAAGACGTGGTGGGTGTGCTCGATGTTGTCGGCCAGCTCGGTCATCGTCCGCGCGGTCCAGTCACCGACCTCGGCGTTCGCGGCCGGGGCGTACTCGATGAGTTGGCGGATGACCGCCTCGGCGTCGAGCCCGGCCTTCGCCGCGGCGTCACCGAGTGGGCGGGTGCCGCCGCAGCAGTAGTCGATCCCGAGACGCTCCAACTCGGGCAGCAGCTCCGGGTGCGCTGTGGCGATCTGTGCGACTGTCATCTGGGCTGTGATGTTACGGGCCACCGTCCGGCTCCTTTTTGATTGAGGTGTCACTTGCGTCCCCGGCTCCGGCGGGCGTCTCAGTGCCTCCGAGCCTCGCCCACGCGGCCGCGAAGTCCAGGACCTCTCCGGCGAGTTCCGACTCGGCCGCGGCGGCCTCGGACACCGTCCGGAACGCCGCCATGCGCGAGCCCATCGGCGATCGGATCTCGGGCGAGATCAGGAACTGCGCAGACTCTGTCGAGATCCACTCGCTCGTGGCGTGGCTGTGCGACCACCGCGCCAGCACGGCCTGGGCCGTGTGCTCACGCTCGTAGTTGACCTGGCAGTTGAAGTCATCAAACAGCCGAGGCTCGCCGCCACGGGGACCGTCGATGATCGTTGCCGTCGCCCACCGCGCATCGCTGATGATCATGTTGCACTGATCGCAGACCGAGTCGCCCAGCCGCACCACCGGCGGGCCGTCGGCCCCCCGACCCCCGCACCCGGACAGAGCGATCGCCAGCAGAGACACCGCGAGAAGCACCGCGCCCTTCATACCGAACGACTCCTTGCAAAGAGCACCATCGCCAACCCCAGCGGCAGGACGATCCACGCCGCCATCACCGCCACCAGGATCCACGGCAGGGCATCGCCCATCGTGTGTGACGCGTAGGCGCCGACCGGCCCGAGCACGTCGAGCGAGGCGTTCAGGTTCACGATGACCGCCATCTTGAACGACTGGAGCGGGTTGACGATGGCCAGGCCGAAGATCTCCTGCACCCGTAGCTTGAAGATAAGCGAGCTGGCCATGAGGCCAAGGTCGCTGACGAACACCAGTGTGAGCCACACAAACAGCGCGAGCCCCGTCGCGACCGCTGAGCGACGCGACAGCACCGAGATCAGCACGCCGATGGACAGCATGCTCAGCGCGAGCAGCACGGTGCACCCGACCAGCAGCACAAACGACCCCGTGCCCACGCCGCCGGCCCGCCACGCCAGCACGCCAGCGCTGACGCCGAACCCGATGCACAACGAGCACACCAGCGCCGCCGCGAGCCCGAGGTACTTGCCGAGCAGGACCTGCGTCCGCGAGATCGGCTGGGCGAGCAGGTAGAGCAATGTCCCCCGTTCGCGTTCGCCGGCGATCGTCCCGGCCCCGGCGGTCAGCGCCATGAGGGGCACAACCAGCATGATGAGATTGAGCAGGCCGGCCGCGGTGCGTCCGAAACCCGCAAAGCCGTGCGACCCGACGCCGCTGAGCGTGAGGAACGACACCCCCACCGCCAGCACCGTGAACGCGAAGGTGTAGAGGATGAACCACTTGCTGGCGATCGCGTCGCGGAACTCGCGCCTCGCGAAGGCGGCGGTGCCGCGGACCAACCCCGGGGGCCTGGTCAGGACCGGCTCACGCGGTACAGCGGCGGACGCGGTGAGTGTGGTCATGACTGGACCTCCGGCAGGGTGATGTCTTCGAGCACCTCGATATCCCGAACCTCGATCTGCCGCCGGTTCAGCGCACTGATCGGCTCGGCCTTGCGGTCCCGCGGCACGGCGACGCACAAGCCCATTCCATTCAGATGAACGGCGTGCCCGGCCTCTCGCAGCACGTCGGCGGCCTCGGCCTCGCGGGCCATCGAGAGGTAGAGCCGCACGACCTGCACGGGCTTCTCGGTCGGCCAGAGCTCCGCGGGCGTAGTGTCCCGTTGCACACTCCCACGCTCCATCACCAGCACACGATCGGCCAGCAGGATCACCTCGTCGGGCCGGTGCGACGCAAAGAGCAGCGTCTTTCCCGCCTCGCGGAGGCCTCGGAGTGTTTCGACCACCTCGCCGCGACCCGCGGCATCGAGGTTGGATGTCGGCTCGTCGAGCACGATCAGCGGCGGGTCTCCCAGCAGAGCGATCGCGAGCGCCAAGCGCTGCTTCATCCCGCCGGAGAGGTCGCGGACACGCTTGCGCTCGTGACCGGCCAGCCCGACCGCGGCAAGGCTCGCCGCGGCCTGGGCCCGCGAGACGTTGCGCAGCCCGGCGAAGAACACCATCGCCGCTCCCATGCGCACATCGTCGTGGAAGGCCAGCTCCTGCGGCGCGTAGCCGACGAGTGCCCGTGCGCGCCTGCCGTTGCGGCGGACGTTGATCCCTCCGATCGTCGCCTGTCCCCGGTAGCGTGTGACCCCGAGCAGACAGCGGATGAGCGTCGTCTTGCCGGCGCCGTTGCTGCCCCACAGGGCGAGCGAGCCTCCCGGCGCGAGCTCGAAGCTGACATCGGACACGGCGGCCACACGGCCGTAGCGCTTTGTAAGCGAGGTAGCGCGAATCATGCGTGGTCTCCAGACTGGCGTCGCGCCATGCGTTGCTCTCGACCGAAGGTCACCCCGAACGCCACGGCCAACCCCAGCAACGACGCGGCCACCCCCCCCATCCCGAACGAGGGGCCGGGGGCAGTAGCCAACGCCAGATCAACCCGCGGCGGGGCCGCGAGCGGTGACGGGTCGATCAGCGTCGGCTCGGGCCGGAACTCGGGCAGTGCCCTGGCGGTGAATTCGATAGCCCGCTGCGTCGGGCTGTGCACGAACAGACGCAGGTTCGGCTCGCGTCCGAGCATCGCGCCGAAGAGGCTCCGCGGCTCGTAGGCCAGGTCGCCGATGCCGTCGCCGTCAATATCAAATCCGGCGTAGTCCGACCAGTAGTTGCCCGCGCCGTTCTCGGCGAACTGGTTCTTGAGGAGCTGTCCCCGGCCGTGCGTCGCGGCGGGCTCCTCGTTCTCGATGAAGGCGTTCCGGATGATGACGTTGTCGTGGGTATTAGGCGTTGCGAGCAGACCGACCTCGTTGAACGCGATCATGTTCGATTCGATCCGCCCGTACGCACCGATCGACGAGGGACTGTTGTCGACGTAGAGACCGACGCGGTTGGCCAGGACCGCGTTGTCGCGGATGGTGATGTCGTCGCAGTCCTTGAGCCCGATGCCGTAGCCGCTGGCGCCGCGGTTGCCCCGCATCCGGTTGCCGATGAGGGTAATGCGGTTGCTGTACATCAGGTAGACGCCCACCGAGTTGCCCCAGAGGTCGTTCTCTTCGAGCACCGTGTCGTGGCTGTACATGAAGTGCAGCCCGTAACGACTGTCCGTGACCGTGTTGCGCGTGATCCGCAGGTTTTCGGAGTACCAGAACACCATGTCGCGGCTGCCACGCACCGTGTTGTCCTCGACAAGGCAGCCGTGGCTCCACCACAGGCGGATGCCGTCGCCGCGCCGGCCGGCGTCGAGGTCTTTGCAGGTGATCGAGTTTCCCCGGATGATCGAGTCGGGTGACTCCCGCAGATCGATACCGAAGAGGGCGTCCTCGATGATGTTGTCTTCGATCGTGACCGATGCCGCGAGAACGCAGATGCCGGCGGGCTCACCCGTAACATCCTCGCCCGACGCGCGGATCGTGCACCGCCGGATCGTCACGCCCTCGGCACGCACCTCGATGACGTTGCCGCGGCCCTGCCCGTCGAAGATCGCCTTGCCGCCACCGTCGAGCGTAATCGGCTTGTCGATCAGCAGATTGCCGGCGTAGGTGCCCGCCGGGATCCGAAGAGTGGCACCCGGCTCGGCCGCGGCGATCATCGCGTCGATCTCCGCGATAGGCCGCGCATCGTCCGAACCGGACTCCGCAGCCGCGGCACACCACGGCAGCAGGCACAACAGGATGGCTATCACAGAGAAGCGCATGGGATCCTTCGCTTACGCGGCTGCCGCCTGGCGAGCCTTGACAAGGGGTCGGTACGCGCGACGGTGGAAATACAGCGCGACGATCAACACAAAGGACGCGGCCGTGGCGAGCATCAGGCCGACACCTGGCGTGGCGATCGTCACGAACTGGCCAATACCGCCCTTCCCGAGCGCCGTCGGCACGAAGGGCTTGACCGCGTTTGACAGCGGCGCCTCGGGATCGAGGTTCAGCCCAAAGTGCCGCATCCAGAGGTGGAGGTCTACGAGGAACACCACGGGGAAGAACACAACGGGCAGGACAAGCAGGGCGGCCCAGCGGCTGTGGATGTACGCCGCGAACTCGAGCAGCACGACGAACAGGATCATCAGGAAGACGCCGATGTCCCGCTCGAGCTCTGCCGCCTCATAGAGCGAACGCATGCCGATGTAGTGGTTGAGGCCATCGATCTCGGCGACATCGCCCGAGAGGCTGTTGAGATGCGCCGTCATGTGGAGCCCGTTGGGATACTGCGGGGCCTGCAGTTCCATGTGCCAGTAGGGAAGGAACAGTGAGACCAGCAGGAGCACCCGGGCCGTCAGCAGCAGGAACCCCGGCGTGCCGTAGCGAATGGAGTGCCGGGCCGTCTCTTCAGGGCCCACGCGGGGGCCGACGATTCGTTCGATGATGCTGGGGCTCACGCCTGACTCCTTGATCCTCTGGCGGCCGGAGAATGGGTTGTGTCGATACGGGAAGGCGCGGCGGGCGCTCTCGCGCCCGCCGCGGCGAGTGTTATTTGGGCTCGACCATGAGGTAGCCCATCATCTCAAGATGCAGTGCCGAGCAGAACTCGGAGCAGTAGAAGGGGAACGTTCCGGCGGTATCCGCCTCGAACTCGATCGTGACCGCTTCGCCCGGCTCGAGCGATGCGGTGATGTTGTAGACCGGCACCGCAAAGCCGTGCGTCGCGTCGAGTGCGCGCTCGGTGTTGGTAATGTGCCAGCGGACCTTGTCGCCCTGCTTGAGGTAGATGTGCTCGGGGTTGAAGTGGCTGCGGATCGCGGTCATGTAAATATCAACCGTGCCGTCGCTGTTGCGCTGGACGCGCTCCATGCCCTTCTTGGGCGCCATCGGGTTGATGTTCTGGACGTGCGGGTCCCAACCGACCTCGGGGTAGGTCGCCCACGAGTTGAGCTTGTCGGCCTTGATGATCTGCGCGTAGTGCGGTTCGCCCACACCCATCGCCATGTCGTAGAGCACCGGCATCGTGGTCCCGTCCTCGGAGATGTCCACGAGCTGGAGGTTTTGCGGCAGCAGCGGGCCGGTCTGGATGAACCGATCCACGGCCCACTTGTTCAGCGAGACCAGGTACTTGCCGTCCGGGCTGACCGTGTCGCCCTCGGCGGCGGCGATATGGCCCACGTTGTAGTGCACGGGGGTCTTGTGGACGAGCGTCCAATCGGGCTCGGGGGTCATCGAGCCGTACGAGCCGCCCATCGACCAGCGTGCGACCGCCGAGTCGAGATAGAGCGAGGTGTAGGCGTAGCCGTCCGGGCCGAACTGGGTGTGCAAGGGCCCGAGGCCGACCTCGATGCGGGCTTCGACCACGGAGTCAAAGTCGAGGATCGGCACGCCGAAGTCGTCCGTGCCGGAGAAGGTCTTGTTGGCGATGGCCTTCTTCATCTTGTCCATCGAGTAGATGGTCACGTGCGGGTCAAGCTTGCCGGACACGACGATGAAGTCGCCCTTGGGCGCGACATCGACACCGTGCGGGCTGCGGGGCTCGGGGGTCACGTGCAGCAGCCCCTCGGCGATGGCTGTCTTGAGCGTGATGACGGGGAAGCCCTTGATCTGCTCGACCTTGCCGGCCTTAAAGACCTGCTCGGCCTTCTTCCAGTCGATGATGTGCATGAAGTCGGTCGCGTTGCGGCTCACGCCCGCTTCGAACGGCGGCTTCTTGTCCTGCACGCCGCCCGTTGCGAGCTCGGTGTTCAGCGAGTTCATGAAGAAGTAGCCGTCGCTGGCCAGCTTGCCGGCGTCGGAGAGGTCCTGCCAGTAGGGTGGCAGCTCGATCGCGAACGACTGGTCCGGGTCGATCCGGCCGCGCTTGCGGTCGAACTTCCAGAGCGTGACCGAGCCCTTGTACTTCTCTTTGTACTCAGAGATCGGGGCGTAGTCCGAGCCCCAGGGCACGGCGTACTGCCCGCCCTCGATCACGTACTCGGTGTTGGGCGTCACGAACGTGCCGCCGTGATCGCTGAGCGTCAGCGGGTTTTTAATGATCTGCTTTGTCTCCCAGTCGCGGAGGTCGATGACCGCTACGCGGGCGTTGATCTTGTCGTTGATGAAGAGGAACTGCCCGTCGTAGTCACCCGCGGTCTCGGACAGCGCCGGGTGGTGCGTGTCGCCCCAGAGGTTGGACTTGCCGCTGGGGAAGCCCTCCTTCAGGATCTCGTTGCCGACGCCGAAGCCCCAGCCCTGCCACGATTCCGGCGTGAACACCGCGATCGAACGCAGCAGCCGCATGCTCGGCAGCCCGACAACGAAGACCTGCCCCGCGTGCCCGCCTGAGGCGAACATCAGGTACTCGTCGTGCTGCCCGCTCGGGACGTAGGTCTTGGCCGCCGCGACCAGGTCCGCGGGCGTCAGGCCGCGATCCTTGGCGACGTTCTCAACATCGCGCATCGACTGGGCCTGCGCCGAGAATGTCAGCCCGCACGCCACAAGGGTGGCCAAAGTGGGAACGAGTCGGGAAGGACGGTGTGGTCTGTGTTTCATGACTCTGCCTCTGTAGTCTGGGCCGCGCGGGCTCGCACCCTTGCGGCTTGGTGAAAGCGAGTTGCACTCAGGCGCCAAACGTCTGCTTCTGCAACGCGCGGAGGTAATCCACGATGAGTTGGAGTTGGTCGTCGGTGATGGCCGGGTTGCCGCCCTTGGGGGGCATGTCGATACCCGTCGTGTTGTTCTCGTCCCACGACGCACGCCCGGACTTGATGAACGTGATCATGCCTTTGTCCGTCTCGCCGCGCACGAACCCGCTGGTGGTCAGCGGCAACCCGAGGCCTTCGATGCCCTCGGCGCCCTGGCCGTGGCAGGCGGCGCAGGATGAGACGTAGAGCTGGTACCCGGCGTGCTCGGTCAACTCGAGCGCCGTTCCCGCCGGTGCGCCGCCGCTCTCAGACTTGGTCTCCCACGCCAGCACCGAGGTGTACGGCTCGCCCTCGGCCTGCATGCTGCGCAGATAGCTGACCACGGCGTGCACGGACTCGTCCGGGATGGACTGGGCACCCCGCGGCGGCATGAGCACACCGCTCGTGTTGGCCGGGTCCGTGGGGGCCCGTCCGTTCACGATCAGCGCGAACAGGTCCTCGTCGGAGTGAGTCTGCACGTACTCGCTGTTCCGCAGCGGCTTGCCGAGGAATGGCACGCCGTCGCCGCTTGGACCATGACACACCGCGCACGCCTTCTGGAAGACACTCTCGCCCGGCAACGCCTGGGCGGTCTGGGTCATCGTCGGTCCGGACGCGCCGGGCTCGGTCGAGACCTGTGAGGTCGACGCGCCGCCGAGGTACACCACCGCCAAGAGCACCGGGAGCGTCGCGAAGAACACGGTCAGCACGCCGAGCGATGCCCACTTGTAGGGGTCGGCCGCGGGCTCGCGGCGTCCGGCTCTCCCGCCCGGCGTTTTGTTCAAACTGTTCATCTGCGTCCCTTTCCGTCTCTGCCCAAGAGTGTGTAGTGCACAAGTGGATACACAACTTCACTACTAGGCTATGCATCGACCGTATTGTGGTCAAGTTCATCTGGAAATCAGGAGTGAGAATCGCCCTGTGGTGGCTTTGGAGCGGTAATCTGCACCGGAACGGCCGTCGGGGGTCGTCCGTCCGGATCGCAGAATGGACGAACACTTCCCTTACTGCTCAGCAGATCGGCGAGCGATGTTGTGGCGAAGATCTTCTCCGTCCGGGCCATCTGTTCGTCCAGCATCCCGTGCAACGGGCAGAGCGTCGTATGCCCCTCGATCCCCAGGGGGCATTTCTCGATCCGCTGCACCGGGGCATCGGCCGCCCGCAGCACATCGAGGACACTGATCGCCGAGGCGGCCCTGGCCAACGCGAATCCGCCGCCGGTGCCCCGATGGGCCGTCAGGATGCCCCTTCGAGCCATGACGCGCAGCACCTTCTGCAGGTATCCAACCGGTACCTGCGTCGCCCCCGCGATCTCCTGCGCAGACGCGGGTTGCTCCGGAGGGCGTGCCGCCAGATAGACCGAAGCCCGTAGTGCGTATTCCGAGGTCTGCGAGATCACTGCAAGCCAAACTCCAAAGTGTATCGCTTTATCCACTATCTCGCCTGCACGGGCAGAAATCAAGCCGCAGCGGGCATCGGAGACAAACTTCGCGGCCGCACGCGGAGCCGCTCAGGTACCTCCGGGCAGCCCGAACCAACCGCCGACGGCGCATGCCGAAGCGCCCGGTGCCTGATCCGCAGCCACTCATCGCCCAATCCGGCGAACCGATTCCGCGCGCGCAATCCCAACGGGAGAGATGGGGCACGCATCTGTACCATCCTCAACTGATGCGCCGAGTGCTGACCCCCGAACTCATGGACGACCCGCAGCTCGACGCGAAAGCGCACGCCGCGGCGCTCCGCGGACTCGCCCGCCTCAACGCGCTGTCCCGAAGTGAATCGATCCTCTGGCCAACAGTTCGGGATCTCGCCCGGCGCAGCGGCGGTCGGCTCTCCGTGCTGGATATCGCCACCGGCTCCGGCGACGTGCCGATCGCTCTGGCCCGCCGCGCCGCCCGCGAAGCAATCGATATCGACCTGCACGCCTGCGACATCAGTAGCACCGCGCTCACACACGCCAGAGACCGCGCGGATCGCCACGGCGTGAGGATGAACCTCTTCCAACACGACGCGGTGCAACAGCCGTTCGACTCGCGATTCGATGTTGTCACCTGCAGCCTGTTCCTCCACCACCTCGACACAGCGGACGCCGTGTGCTTCTTCAGCAACGCCGAGACCGCCGTCGGCCGGACGCTGCTTATCAACGATCTTCGGCGCAGCCCGGCGGGGCTGGCAGTCGCGTGGGCTGCGTCCCGACTCGCGACCCGATCCCGGATCGTTCATGTGGACGCTGTCAAATCGGTTCGCGCAGCCTTCACTCCGCAAGAGATGAGCGATCTGGCATCCCGCGCCGGGCTTGGCGGACACGAGGTCTGCAAGCGGTGGCCGTGGCGTATGCTCCTCCGGTGGTACCGAGAACAAGCCAAGCCGGCGCAACCCGATACGACGCGGTCGTCGTCGGTGCCGGACCCGCCGGAGGCGTGACCACCGCCGTGCTCGCCTCACGCGGCATGCGCACGCTGCTCGTCGATCGAGCCCGGTTTCCACGACAGAAGCTCTGCGGCGGGTGCCTGGCGCCCGCCGGGATGCAGGTGCTCAGGCGGCTCGATATCGCCAGCGACGTGCCAGGGACCGACGCGCTCCGGCTGGAATCGCTCCGCATCATCGCCCGCGGCGTGGCCCACGACTTGCCCATCAAGCCCTACGCCGCCGTCGACCGCGCCTCGCTCGACCACGCCATCTGCGAGGCCGCGATCGCTCGCGGCGCTGAGTTCCGCGACGGTGTCGCGGCCAAGGTGCTGCCGGACGACACGGTCTGGCTCGAACACAGCGGGCGGTCTGAGATTCTCAGGCCGCGTGTGATCGTCGTCGCCGATGGCGTCGGCGGTTCCGCCCTGTCTGAACGCTCCGAGTTCGTGCCGCGCGTGCGCAAGCAGAGCGTGATCGGCGTCGGAACACTGATTCCCCAATGCCCCGCCTACGCAGGGCACAACGCCATCACCATGGTCTGCGCCCGAAGCGGGTACGTCGGAGCGGCACCCTCGGGCAATGGGCACTGGTCACTCGCCGCGGCGCTCCACCCCACCGCTGTCCGCAGCCGGGGGCCGATCGAGACGCTCAGGCAGATGTTCGCCGAGTCCGGCCTGCGGATGCCCGAGTTCGCCAAGGGTCAGCTCCGCGGCGTGGGCAACATGACACGACGAAGACGCTGCGCCGCCGGACGTGTCCTCGTCGTCGGAGATGCCGCATCGTACTTCCAGCCGCTTACCGGGGAGGGCATGAGCTGGGGGATGGCGTGCGCCGAACAGATCTGGCCCCATGCCCAGGCCGCGGCCCGCGACGAGGATGTCGCCGAGCGCTGGCAGGCCGCGTGCACCCGGACACTCCGCGCCCGGCACCTCATGTGCCGCGCGGTCTGCACACTCGCCGCGCACCCGCGGGCGGTGCGCTGCATGTTGCTTGCAGGGAGCACGACGCCCGCGATGGGCTGGCTCAGCCGCCGGCTCTGCTGGAGCCCGGCATGACGCATGCCGCCCAACTCCTGGCCATCGGCACCGCCGCACCCGAGGCCGGGCTGACCGCCGAGGAATCGCTCCGTCTCGCCCAGAAGCTCTCGCCAGAGGTGGATCCCGAACGCCTCGCCGCGCTGCACGCACACTCCGGCGTTTCCCGCCGCGGCAGCGTGCTGACCGACGGGGGAGCGTGCGAGGACCTGCTCGCCACTGAAGACGGGAAAGGACCGAGTACGGCAGCCCGGCTGGCGAGATACCGCGACGCGGCCGTCGGCCTTGCGGGAGCCGCCTCCCGCGACGCGCTCGCGGCCGCTGGTATCCGGCCCGAACACATCACGCATCTTGTGACCGTGTCCTGCACCGGAGCCGATTCTCCGGGCCTGGATCACGATCTGATCGAACACCTCGGCCTGTCGCCGCGGATCTCGCGGACGCACGTCGGGTTCATGGGCTGCCACGGCGCGATCAATGGCATGGCTGTCGGCAGCGCGTTCGTGTCTGCCGACCCCGATGCCGTAGCCATGGTGGTCTGCGCAGAAGTCTGCAGCCTGCACTACCACATCGGCGGCACGTGGGATCAGCAGGTTGCCAACGCGATCTTCGCCGACGGCGCCGCCTGCGCCATCCTCGGCCAACGCCCGGGACGCGCCGCCGTCCGGGCCTTCGGCAGCGAGGTCTTCCCCAACACCCGCGATCTCATGTCGTGGACCATCGGCGACCACGGCTTCCGGATGCACCTCTCAACACGAGTGCCGGGCGTGCTGCGCAGGCACGTGCGGGCGTGGTATGAAACATGGCTCGCGGCACACAACCTGACGCTCGACCAGATCTCGGGGTGGGCGGTCCACCCGGGCGGCAAGGACATCCTGGAAGCCGTCCGGATCGGGCTCGGACTCCCCGACGACGCCCTCGCCGAATCACGAGCGGCCCTCGATGCGCACGGCAACATGTCCTCGGCGACGGTGCTCTGGGTAATCGATGTCCTGCTCCGCGCAGGCACGAGCGGCCCCATCGCAACCATCGCATTCGGCCCGGGCCTGACCGGGGAAGCGATGCTGCTCGAGGTGCCGCGGACCTGACCCGGAGGCGAGAGTCCGCCCGTGTGCGGCAGCACGGCATTTCAGCAGCCGGCCACCCAGTCGTTCAAGAACGCGATGAAGTCGCGGGTGTCGATCACGCCGTCGCCGTTCCAGTCAGCCTCCTGCTGCCGCCCGGCCCATGCATTCAGGAAAGTCGTGACATCCCGCGTGTCCACCACCCCGTCACCGTTTGTGTCCGCACGGCACGAGGGGACGCCCTCGATCATGAACGCCCACTCCTGATCTCTGATGGTGTTGAATCGCTCCATCTCGACCCACTGCCCGGTCACGGTCCCGTCTCCCAGGACATCGAAGTTCCACCACGCCCGCGAGGTGCCGAGCGCTGTCCGCGTGGTCAGCGCGAGGTTGTTGTTCTTCGGGCCGTCGAAATCGACCGTCTGGAAGGTGCGGAAGGCGAGGAAGTAGTGACCGGCGGGAAGTTCCAGACTCTCGGGCTCCATGACATTCGCCCAGACGGTGCCGAACGCGTTGTTGACCAGTCCGGAGTCCACTCGCGTCAGGGGCACGCCGGCACCGTGGGCGATGAGCGTCTGGGGTGGTCCCTCCGCCGGGCCGCTGAAGATGTACCAGTCTCCGCCGAGGATCTCGGGGATCCCGACCTCCCCACCATAGAAGGTGATGGAGGTGATGCGGGTCGCTGCTTCGAGCGTGAAATCGTCGGCTGCGATGCGGTAGGACTGGTCGGGAGACTCGCCGCGGATGGCGCTCCAGCCGTCCTCGGTGGTGATCAGGTCGCCGGGGTGGTTGGAGACATTGAGCCAGACGACGTCGTCGGCGACGGCGAAGGTCGACGTGCACACGAGCAAAGCGGCCGCGAGTGTCGAGCGCATGATGTCATTCTCCGGTGAGGCGAGTGGGTAAACGGGCACGCGGGTCGGCCGCTTTGAGTATACCTGGAGCCGCTCCGGATTCAGTCAACAATCTTTCCTCGAAAGGATTGCTTTCACGGACACATCTTCCGGACTGGTGTTTCAAGCGCCCCTGCGCATTCGACACCTCTCTCGGTACCGACTCATGACCTGCCCGCCATGGCTGCCCCACCCCGTGTCCGGGCGGCAGTGCCCGAGACTCGCTGCCTCTCACCGTTGAGGCGATGTTCTCCGCTACGGGATTCGTCGACAGCCACGACGCAACGTTGGCAGGCCTGCGTCCGCGTACAGCTCGGGTTTCACTCGTCCCGCAACGAGCGTATCCCGATGCCTACGGGGAAGTGTTCTGACTGCAGATCGGAGGAGCCTGCTTGACGGCTGATCACAAATGCGTTCTCGCCGTCGAGGCTTCCCAACGCGGCACGATTGGCGAGCACGAAATCGGTTCTGTCACCACTCAGCTCGGTTGCGGCCGGGTCGCCCGTGCCATCCCGGTCGAGAGCATCAAAGAATCCAGACTCGAAGTATGGATACAACGCCGGCTCATCGATCGGGGCGTGAAACGATCCCAGAACAATGATGCGCTGGTTCATGCCGATCTCGGCGGCGAGCGTGGTGATGGCCTTCGCCTCAGCCTCGCGCCAATACCCGAACCTGTCGCCGCCCTTGTGCTCGACGATGATAACGGTGAGCGCTGTCGGGTCACCGGGGAGCACGACCTGCACCATCAGGGGAGACCGACGGAACCGGATCGGCTGCCCGGCATTGGGATTCGGAACATCCCCGGCGAGCGCGGGGTGCCTGCCGCCGAGGGCGAGCGACGGCCACACTCTGCTCGTCTCGGTTGGGACCCGGCTGAGCAGCGCGTTCTCGAGGCCGCGGTCATGGTCGACGTCAAGGGACACGACGTACTCGTAGCCCGCCCCGTCCAGGTACTCGTTGACAAACCACTGCACCGCTTCGAGCGATTGGACTCCCTGGAGCGCCAGGAGGTCGGCGTCGGTGTCACGAATCATCGCAGCGAGCGCTGTGAGGTGATTCCCGTCTGATGGCTCGGGGTCCATCGGGCCTGCCAGATGCTCCACATTCAGCGTCGCGAGCCGGTACTGACCGGCGACCTTCGCGGGCACATCCCCTGCCCGGCCGCATCCGATCAGGCCTGCAATCCCGATCCCGACAAACACCGCCATCGCGATCCGCCCGGCGAATGACGCACGCCACATTCGCGGAGTCTTTGCGACACCTGTTCTGCTCATTGCGCTGTTGGTACCCATGCGTGCTAGTTCGGATGAAGGTCCACCTCATTGTTTCCGGTGATGCTGTAGAACCGGTCGCCCCAGAGCCGATCCTTCACCGTCTCGCGCAGAGAATACATCTCGACATGGCCGTCGACGAACGCGTAATTGGCCTCACCCGTACCGTGATGTCGTCCGACGGCATTGAGCCGCGTGAGTGTGTTGTTGATCTCGTGCGCGCCGAGGTCACTCTCGTCGAGCAGATAGCTTCGCGGCGGATAGATGAAGCTCGGGGTCGCGCTCTCCGGTTCTTCATACACTTTCACCCCCGAGGTCACTCCGATGAACGGCTCGATGGAGCGGTGACTCTGCATTTCGCCGCGCCGGCTCGAAGTAATCGAGGACCAGGCATCACCATTGTCAAAGAACTCGGTGGCCAGAATCACGCCGGAGGGTCCCCGCCGCGAGGAGTCGATATCACTGCCGCGGACGAAGCGGTTTCCGCGTCCGTCGCTCACCGACAGTTTGTTCCGGGGGAACACTGCGGCATTGCCCGTGTACGCCATGCGTGCCGCCTGGCGATCCTTGGGGAATCCTGACGGCGAACCGGAGCCGACACCGTTGACCTGCCCGTCTTCCCAATCGCCTGCATCGGGCCCGGGGTTGGTGCGCGGGGCCCCACCGTTGAGGACGCTCGGGCACTGAAAGCTCTCTTCAGGAAGTCCGGTGGCACCCGCACCGCCGTCGTAGAGCGCGTACGACCAGTGGACATAGCCGTTCATCGGTGCCGGGTGAGTGCCTGACTGATCCGCGGGCGCCCACGCGCCCGTCGTCTGATCTGCGCCATAGACATACGACAACGGGAACAAGTCGTAGCTGGCGGTGTACATCGCCACGGACTCAGAGACCGATCGCAGGTTGCTTGAACACGTCGCCCGCCGCGCTGTGGCACGTGCCTTGCCGAGTGCAGGCAGCAGGATCCCGATCAGGAGTGCGATGATCGCGATGACGACGAGAAGTTCGATAAGTGTAAAGCCGCGTGGCTGTTTCATGATTGTCTCCGCGGTATGGTGCCTGAGCCGCTCCGCGATCTCACGGATGGGCCGTCAGCAGCCTGCGACCCACAGATTCAGGTACGCGATGAAGTCGAGACTGTTGACTACCCCATCGCCGTTGATGTCGGCGGTGGAGTTTCCGGAGGCCCACGCGTTGAGGAACCGAATCACATCCTGGGTGTTCACAATGCCGTCCCCGTTGAAGTCGGCGATGCACGGATCACCGATCGACAGGAGCACGCGAGTGGCCTCGTAGGTGATCGAGAATCCTGCCGGGAGGTTCTCGGTCGCGAAGGAGCCGGAGACATTGCCACCGGAAACGATGACGAACTCGCCGGAAGAGGGGTTGTAGCCGTTGATAAGCGTGACGTTCAGCGTACCTCCGAGTACAGCCGTGCCCGCGACGGCGAGCTGGTCATACTCAGAGCCCAGGGACGCGCCACCGAGCTCGATGTTCAGGGTGCCGAGGGTTTGCGTGTAATTGCCCGAGACATTCAGAATGCCGGGGCCATTGCCCGGCGACACGGCTCCCTCATTGACCGATGCGCCGTTGATGGTGCCCGACCCCGCGAGCGTGCCGCGTGTCGTCACCGTAACGAGCGGGGATTGTAGAATCGCGCTGTTTGCGAGCGTCAGAGAACCATTCGCGCGATTGCCCACGAACGTGCCCGCGGAATCGATCAGGGTCCCGCCGTCGATCGAGACGTCGCCGCGGAAGTCGTCGGCGATGCGCAGCCCCGGGGTTGACAGCCTCCCGCCGTTCGATACCGTCAGCACGCCGCGGCCAAAGTTGCCGATGGTCGTGACGCCGCCGCTGATAAGCTGCGCGCCGGCGCCGTCTACCTCGAGCGTTCCGAACGATCCGGCATTGTCGCCCACCTTGGTGTTCGATCCCACGGTCATCGTTCCACCTGACTCCACCCGCAGCAGGGCGACGCCGCCGTTCCCGATGAGGGCACTGTTCTGAACATTCCACGTGCCTCGGATGACCGCCTCACCCGAGGAGTTGGACTCATCAGCGACGAACGTAATGAGACTGGTCGCGACGCACCCCGCATCGAGCTGAAAGTAGCCGTCTCCACCGTCACCCACGATCAGGTCTCGCTGCGTGTTCAGTGTGGACGCGTTTGTCACGATGAGTCGCCCGTCGGAGGGTGCTACCTTGCCGATCTGCGCCAGGCCGGTCGTCGTGCGCAAGACACCGCCATCAACTGTCAGCATCCCAACGTCACCGAGACGGTCGCCGACAACGAGTTCGGCCGCCGTGTAGGTCCGCCCGTTGAGGAAAAACCTCGCGGTGTCGTTCTCGACCGAGCAAGTGGCGTTGCTCCGAGCCGCTGCGAACTGCACGCTGTGAGTGGCGTTCGCGTCGAACTTCGCCTCATCCGCAACGCCGGGCACGCCGACGGGCAGCCAGTTCTGCGGATCGGTGAAGTTGACGCCGTCGCCGAGGCCCACCCACTCATAGGTCACCTGTGCGTTTGCCGCACCGACACTCCCACACAGTGCGGTGATCATTGCTGCGATGCTCGCCTTGGTCGTATTTCTCTGGTTCCGTGTCATGACTTCTCTCCTTGGGCTCGCGGGCTGCCCGCGAGAACTGATTGGCGTTCGGTTCCGCGAGTGACAACATGCACCCGTGGTTCTGCTCCCCATCTTGCTGCGTACTCCTGCGCCAGCGCAGACACCGCTGGGGATATTCGTGGGTGTCGCCTTTCATACTCGAGTTCTTCGAGCAGGTCTCCCGCTATTGCTTCAAACATCTCGACTGATGCTTCCGGCATCTGGGTTTGCCAGTTGCGCAGCCCCGGCGTGGGCGCCAGCCAGGCCGCGTTAGCGGAACGACCGGTCGCCGGAGCCTTCGGTCGCTGGTGGAAAGTCGCCATCTGTGCGTCCGGTGCCAACCCCAGAAACGCGCACAGTTCCGCGCACGTTGCTGCCGGCTCGGAAACGAGCTGTTCGTAGCGTACTTCGCGGTACAGAGTCGGACTCAAGGCGCGGCCCTGTTCGATTCCCGCCGAAACATGCCACCGCCACCAGAGCGCCGTTGTGGCCACAGGATCGACCGCCCACAAACCGTGCCGCGCAGCGGCACGACCTGCTTTCGGCCAGGTAAGCATGGAGAGGCATACATCGCGCCCGTCCCGGATCAGATGCACGAGGCGTGACTGGGGACAGATCGTGTGCAGGCGGGCAAGCTTGCGCACATACCCGCCTGTCGACTTGTCACCAACATGCACCGAGCCGCGCACGGCCCCGTACGAAGCGTACACGTGGCGCACAAACGATGGGTAGTCCGGTGAGACGTCCGCGACATAGGCTTGAAGTTCGTCTCGATCCGGGGCCATCCGAACGAATCGGTGATCGGCATAGAGCTTCTGGAGCAGCCGCGGTCGTACGAGGCCCTGATCGGTGAGATCGCGTCCTCTGGTGCCGTGCTTTGTGACCCAGTGTGATTCGTGCGCCATCGCCAGCAGCGGATGGGCGTCGAGCATCCGTTCGAGCATGGTCGTTCCAGAACGCGGACACCCGACCACGAATACCAGTGGGCAGGGTGACCGGTCGTCACGCCCGCGTGTGAGCCGTTCTGCGCTGCATACCACTCTCTCGGCGCACCGGCCTCGGCGATCAGATCGGATGGCAGCCGAGGGCTGACCGATCGACTGTGCCAGAGCGTCGGAGAGCGACGACCACTTCGGCCAGAACGCATAGAGAATGGCGAGCCGCAGCCGGGACGCGTCGAGATAGGCTGTGATCCGTGACAATTCCGCGGCGGCAGAGCTCTGCCCGTACCCCTCGAGGAACTCGGTGGCGGCCAGTTCAGCGAGCTCACGCGAGAGCGTGCCCTGAAGAACCCGCAGCTCCAGGTGCGCGAGCATGTTGGCGAGGTCAATCTCGGGTTCACCAGCGGCGAGCGTGTCGAAATCGAGCAACCCGATCCGCCCCTCGCCGCACACGACGACCTGTTTGTCGTACAGATCGCGGTGCACGAGGGTCGGCTGAGCTGAATGCGCGCGAAGATGGTCACACACCCGCTTGGCGTGCGTGTCGACCGACGCGTACAGGTTCGGAGCGAACACTCTGACGCACTCCACGCGGGTCGCCAGCATCGACGCTTCCGCTTCCGCGTCATGCACCGCGACTCCGGTCGGAGCCGGCACATGGAGTGAACGCAGCCCTTTACCGACGGCGCGGTACGCATTGAGCAATGCGCCGGGATCGTCTGTAGGCATGTCGTGAAGACAGATGCCATCGATCGCGGTGGTGACGAGCACCCCTTGATCACAACACGCCGTGTGGATCGCGGCGACGTCAAATGCGCGTTCCGGCAGACTGAGCACACGCCGGTGCGCCTCGATGACGTGGGCGCTGCGGCTCGGTCGTAGCGCCTTTGCGAACCGGACTCCATCCGGACTGTCCCACGAAACGACTGCCCGACGTCCCGGCCGGTGTGAAAGGAGGCGGGATCCGGCGGTTTCCAGCAACGCAGCGAGCGCGGGGAGCCTCGGGTCGACGCCGTTGGGCTGGAGCACGAGGGCTGCGCTCTCGATCCGCATCACGAGTCCTCCGCACTCGGAGGACTGGGCGACTCGTCGCCGGGACGCCTGTGCGTCCCTGTACCAGACGCCCGGGATGACCGCGCCGGCTGCGTCAACATACTCAACGGCGAGTGCATCGGGCCGCTGTGGCCGCGCACGCCGGAGACGCAACGGACCGACGAGGCCGCTGTGCGGTTCGGTCTGCTCTGAAAGCTCCAGCATCTGCGGGCATGCACTACACATCGACAACTTCCGTTTCCAGAATCTGCTGAACGCTCTCGAGGACGGCGGCGATCCGCGTCGGCCAGTCCGCACACCTGTGGCGAAACGACTCCGGAGCGGTCATGAGCAATGCGCCGGCGGTGAACGCTCGCACTCCCGCAGGGTCCTCCCAACCGGCGGCGGCCCAGTAGGACGCAGCGAGGGAACGAGACACGCTGGTGGCTTGCTGCATCGGAAGCCCTCCAGCGAGCGACCGTGCTATGAGCCCACCAGAAAAGGCCCCCACATCCATGCTCGGATGTCCGTATGCCGCGCGGTCAAAGTCCAGCAACGTCACGCCTTCGCTGTCTACGACCACCTGATCGGCTGTGAAATCACCGTGGACCGCCTGTGATCGCCATTGCAAGCTACGCACCACGCCCTGCACGGCGATCTGCAGTTCGGCCGCACGGGCGCCGAGATCCGGGTCTACGGCAGCGATGGCACCGCATGCGGCCGCGAGAGCACGGCAATAGTCTCCCTCTGAATACAACGCATTGAGGCGAGGTCGTTGCCGATGCAGCGAAGCCAGTGCGCTGGCCACTTGACCGATCTCGGGCACAGGGCGCTCGGTGCCACACAGCGCGTCGCGGAGAACCGTGCCGGGCACCCACCGGTGTGCGAGAATGCTGTACCGCTGTGAATCACCGACCACAGTCGGAACGCGCAGGTCTCCGCTGTTCACGAATGACCACGCGCGCTGACGGTACTTGCCGAACTCGGAGGTCGGGTAGACCCGAATCACCAACGACTCATCGCCACCCGCACCGAGGTGCCCAACGAAGCGACGCTCGGGCTTGTAGCTGAGCGCCTCGGGACGCAACTCATGGAGGTGTGGACACGTTGGCACGATCCTCCGGAGCCTGGGCGGAGTCCGCTCACCCTCGTAGAGCTTGCGAAGGGACCGAAGCTCGTAGTCGTTGGGGAACGCAAAGACCGCGATGCCGGCTTCCGGCACGGCCAACAAGCCGGGCCCGAGCGGGCCCTCAACCTCCATCTTGAGGCGGGCGTTGGCGACTTTGACGATCCGGTCCTCCGCGTGGCACCGGGCGTACACCCCGACGACCGTATCGTCCACCCGTACGCTGTACGCGACCAGACAACTCGTGTGCGGCTTGTATCGCACGTAGACGGCGGAGGCGGAGTGCACTCTTCGGTCGGGACAGAGTCGCTGCAAGGTTTCCGCGAAGGCCTCCTCATCCAGCAGTGTGGACAGGCCGGGGAGGCCCCGGTCGCGTTGCACGACACCGGCGTCAGCATGGCTAAGCATCCGACACCTCGCACGCGGCTGCAGCCGTCTCATTGTCAACGAACGCACCCGTGTACTTCCCGCCGCGTGCAACGAGCTCCTCGTGACTCCCTCGCTCCCGGATCGTCCCGGATTGCATGTAGACGACCTGATCGTCCGGCGCGACTGTGCGGAGGTCGTGGGTGATGACGAAGCAGACATGCTCCTTGGCGAGGTTCCGAATCGCCCGGACGATGTCATCAGTGTTCTGCCGATCAAGGCTCGCCGTCGGTTCGTCGAGCACAATGATCGGTGCACGACGGACCAGCGCCCGGGCAATCGCGATGCGCTGCCGTTGCCCCTGGCTCAACGTCGCTCCCCGCTCACCGACCACGGTGTCATAGCCCTCGGGGAGCCGCGCGATGAACTCGTGTGCACAGGCGAGCGTCGCGGCCTCCATGATCTGCGCATCCGACAGTCCGTGCTGGCCGGCCGTGATGTTGTCACGCACCGTGGTCGCAAACAGCATGGCTTCCTGCGGCACAACCGCGATCCGGCTCCGCCACGACGCGACGCGGAAACGGTGAATGTCCTGGCCGTCCGCAGCGATCGTGCCCTTGGAAGGGTCGTAGAGCCGCAGCAACAGGTTCATAAGCGTCGACTTACCAGCGCCCGACGGGCCGACGAATACCGTGGCGGCCCCTACACGTGCCTCGAAGGACACATCCTCGACCGCGGTCTGCTCCGGCTCGTAACCGAAGGACACGTGCGAGAAAGAGATGGACGATACGGTCTCGGGAGCATCCGTCGCGTGCGGCGTGTCCACGATGAGCGGGACCGTGTCCAGGATCTCAACAATCCGTTCAGCCGAAGCCAGGGCCTTCGCGGTTCTGCCCGAGTACTTGGTCACGTTCCGAATCGGGCGGGTCATGTTCTTGTGATAGAAGAAGAACACGAGCAGCGTCGTGAGCTGCAGTTCTCCCTTCATCACCAGCCAGGCTCCGGCCCATAACAGAATCGCGGTGCCGAGAGCGATAAAGACGTCTGCCGCGCCCAGAAGCTGAGCCGAGAGTCGCTTGCCGCGAACCCCTTCCTTAAGGCTGGACAGGTTGCGCGCGCCGAAGCGGCTGTTGTGTGTATCTTCGCCGCCGAGCGACTGCACGACGCCGATCGCACCGATCGCCTCGGTCGCTATCGCGCCCATCTCTCCATGACGCTGACGCTCGCGGCGCGCGGTGGAGCGGATCTGCTTGCCAAGCCGCTTGGTAGACATCCAGAACAACGGAAGTGTTGCGAACGCGACAAGCGCGAGCCGCCACTCGAGCAGCAGCATGACGACCGCAACTCCGAGCACCGTCAGGATATGAGCGGCGAGCGGAAGAACCGCCGTAGATACAACTTCCTGCAGGCGGCCGATGTCGCTGGTCAGCCGGGTCGCGAGGTCTCCGGTCCGGCGTTTGCTGTGAAATGACAGTGACAGTCGCTGAATGTGGGCGAACAGGTCTGCGCGAACATCGGTGAGCACAAGATTGCCGGCCAGAGCGAAGCCGACGCGGCGCAGATACGCCGCCCACGCTCTGGCGGCGACAATCACGACAAGTGATGCCGCGCAGAAGGTCAGAAACGTCAGCGGGCTAAATCTGTCAAGCCATGCCACACCCGTCGTCTCGACCCCGGCCTTGTGCAGCGTGGCGTCGAAGATGAATTTGAGCGGCCACGGCTCCAACAGCCGAAGGCCAACCTCGACAAACATCGCCGTGGACGAACCGGCCATGAGCTTCCACCGCTTGCGCATGTAGGGCACAAACCGCAGAATGATCGAGCGTGCGGAAGGCTGATCATGTTCACGCTGCTGCCCTCTGCTCACAACGTCACCCCCTGCTGAGACGCTGCGAGGGACAGAATGCGGCCGCCGACCTCCGCCCAACTATGTTTGCGCAACGCCACCGAGCGGGCACTCTCACCAAGCCTCCGGCGAAGACCCGGGTCGATCACCAGAGACCGGAGCGCGTCAAGGAGTGACTCTGAGCTGTCGGGCTCGCTCAACAGGCCTGTGACCTCATGCTCGATCACCTCCTCGATCTGGCCCACCGCACTGGCCACGATCGCCCTACCCGCGGCCATGTACTCGTACAGCTTGAGCGGAGAAAAGTAGAATGACTCCATCTCCGGGTAGGGCGCGACGGCAATATCCATCGACGCCAACAGCCCCGGCACGCGATCGGGATCAACCGAGCCGGTCAGGATCGCCGAGTCACCTGCCGGAGCACACTGCTCGCTGATGCTCTCGAGCATGGGACCGTCGCCGACGACGAGCAATCGTACAGGCAATCCTTCTTCTCGCAGACGCAGAAAGCCGTTGACGAGGTGTTCGACGCCATGCCAAGGTCGCAAGGAACCCAGGAACCCCAGGGTGACTGCATCCGCGCAGGGTAACGCGGGGACGATGCCGGGGCCAAATCGTGATGTATCAACGCCGTTCGGCACAACGTGCACACGGGCCGGGCATGCGGTGCGATCTGACAGCCATGCGGCGAGCGGACGAGAGACCGCCAGCAACGCCCCAGCGCTATCAAAGCAGCGTTGTGCCGCAGCCGCAGCCTCGTCCGCAAGAAACAGCTTTCTGAACCTGGCCTGTTCTTCGACGAGCGGAGCATTGACCTCGAGCAACCCCGGCACGCCCTGTTCTGCCGCGAACTCCATGGCGCTGTACGACCACAACGCATGCCGCTCGTAGACGATGTCGATGCCACCCTCGGCGCGAAGCAGCCCGTCAAGCTCGGCGTTTGCCGACAACAGAAAGCGCTCGCGCTCTTCGTGCTGACCGCTGGGAGCCCGTGCGAGTCGGCGGACCTTGATCGACTCGAGCCCACGCGGCGCCTCTCCTCCGATTCGCCTCGCGAAGAGAACGACCTCCACACCTTGCGCTAACAGCGCACGCAAGACCTCCTGCACGTGAATGGACCCGCCCTTGCTGCCAAAGACCGGCACACCGGGATCTGTACACACATACGCGAGTCGCATCACCGCACCTCCAGCGGAGCAACGGCTCCAAACAGCTGGCGCAACGACGCGGCGTTCCGCGTGAGGTCGAACGCACGCTCCATGAGCGCACGCCCGTTCTGGGCACACTTCACCGCAAGCCTCTGATCGTCCAAGACACGACCGATCGCGGCAGCGAGTTGGCGAGGATCACGCTCCGGAACGAGCAGGCCGGTGACTCCGTCTTGAATCACCTCCGGGATACCCGTGACCGGCGTCGATACGCACGGCGTTCCGAGGGCCATTGCTTCGAGCAGAACGGTGGGAAGCCCGTCTCGATTCCCGTCCCGGCCGACCACGCACGGCGCGGCAAAGACCGCGGCCTCCGACATCAGCGAGACGACCTCTTCTCTGGATCTCGCTCCCAGCAGTTGTACGTGCTCGCGCAGACCGAGATGGGCGTGGAGTTCCTCGAGAGCTTCACGCTCTTCTCCGTCACCGACGACCAGACATCGAAACTCGCGGCCGTCTGCCTTCAAGACCGCACACGCCCGCAGAAGGTCGTCGAATCCCTTCTTCTCCACAAGCCTTCCGACCGCGAGGATCAGCTGTGGATCCCGCGGGCCATCGCGGAAGGGGAACATAGCAAGATCAAGCCCGTTATACACCTTGTGCACCGGGCAGGCATCCGCGCCCAAGACGCCCGCGAGATGCCCAACGTTGTACTCACTCACTGTCACAAGCCCGGCGGCGTCTCGGGCCATCCGCCGGAGTCGCTCTTGGTCAACTGATTCGTGGAAAATGTCTTTGGCGTGCGCGGTAAATGTGTACCCAACACCCGACTGTGCCGCGGCGAGGCGAGCCGTGGCCGTCGCTTCGGTAGCAAAGTGGGCGTGAAGATGCGAGATCCCACGAACCCGAACGGCCTCCGCGATCTGCCCCGCCAACCACAACGACCACGGCCGCTTCGGGTCGCGGTAGTTGAACACCCGCTCTTCTGGATCAAGGAACGGCACCGCGTCGTGCATCGCTCGGGCAAAGGCGTCCAGTTCGACCGGTTGCTCAGTGAGATACGTGACCCGGGCTTTGACGCGTTTCACGTCTTCGTGGTGTGGACCGGGCTCAGCTGGACGCAGCGAGAATATCTCCAACTCCACACCAGCCGCTTCGTGCGCCAGAATCTCGTTGAGAATGAACGTCTCGGACAATCGGGGATATCGCTTGAGCACATAGCCCACACGGTCAGGCATGCGTCACGCCCTTTCCGTTCCGCACAACGACGTCAGGCACCGACTCTTTGCCGGCTCCCTCGCACGTAAGGGCTGCCAGCAGGCTCGGCAACCTGCGCAATCCGTGGAAATCGAGCACACTCTCCGCCGGGCGGACGCGGCCGTCGGCCTCATTCATCCACGCGGTGAGTGAATCGCTGGTGAGCTGATCCGGGTGCAGAACATCGAACAGCCCCAACGCCGCGAAGCGCTCCGCTCGAATGATCTGCTCGCGTCTCGGCTCTACCCGCGGAACGATCAATGCGCGCTTCTGCAGGGACAGCACTTCGCAGACCGAGTTGTACCCACCCATGCAGATTACACGATCGGCGCAGCACAACAGCGGTTCCGGATCGGTCACAAACTCGATCAGCTTGATGTCGGCGCGCCTCGCGGCCAACGCGTGCAGCATTGCCCGATCCTCGCCACTCATGAGCGGGCCGGTCACCAGCACCCCTCCCGATCCGGCGGGGAGCGAAGAGCGCAAGAAGCTCACCGCAAGCGGCAACCCGTCTCGCCCTCCTCCGATCGCACACAGCGTGAGCGAACCTCGCGGTACATCCATGATCTCTGAGCGAGAGATCGCGTGCTCGGGCCGTGCGCACGAGGCGGCGTCAATGGCGTCCCGAGGATTGAGATAGCCTGTGTACCGGAGCTTGCTCGCGATGTCGGCCGGCAACGAGTACTCGATCTCGACATCGTACACGTTGCGGTCACCGTAGACCCACAGCTGGTCGTAGTACTCCCGCATCGCTTCGATACAGTTGTCCCTCGCCCACTCACGCCGGACGACGGTTGGCTCATCGAGAACATCGCGCATGCCGAGCACGACCTTGACCCGCGTGTTCTGTTTGAGCCACGCGAGAGCCGGCTGCAGTTCTCCAAGCACCCCCAGGGGAAGCTTGTCAACGATGAGAACATCCGGAAGATACGCCTGCAACGCGGTCGCCATCAGGCTGCTCCGCAGGGCGATCAGGTCGTCGGTCCCTATGCCGAGCGATCGTGTCTCATACTCTCCGGCGGCGTTCTTCCCCAATGATGGCAGCGTGAGGCAATCAACACCATCCGGGAGTCCGTACGCCGCCATTTCCCGGAGTCCGGACAGCAGCAGAATGCTCGGTGCCGGCTGCATCGCCGAGACCGCTCGGCTAATCAGCAGGTTCCGCCGCAGATGGCCGAGGCCCTGGGCATCGTGCGAGTAGAACGCGATCCGCAACGGAGCCTTGTAGGCGGCACACGGGTCCAAGGGCCCGGCAAGATCAAGCCGTCGTGAGAGTTCGTCGCCGAGAAAGATCATCTGCCGACTCCTGGACCGATCGGCCGCCGTCCAACAAAGACACCCGCCCGCGGCGGCGGCGACGCACGTGCGTCGGAATCCCGCGCCGAACGGCCCTCGCGAACCATGCAACCCGCATCCACGCACACGTGACGTTCGACCGCTGTGCTGCAACACTGATGCCAGCACAAATACTCGCTCTGAACGTGCTTGGCGCGGCCCGCTGGCCAGAACTGGCCGAGCCTGCTGGCCTCAGTAGGCCAACTCACCGTTCGCCGGCGACGCCCGGCGACCCCATCTCGTGGTGCCACCAAGCCTCGCACTCATCCGCGAGCCGTGACACACTGGGCGAAATCGAATCGCAGCTTCGCTCATAGCCCAGGTGCTCGAGCTCCCTCCCAGCGATAGCCTCGAACAGTTCTCGTTCCTGGTCCGACATCTGGCTTTTCCAATCGCGGACACCCTGGGTGGGCGGCAACCACGCCGCCTTTGCGCTCAGCCCCGGCTCGTAGCGAGCCTTGCCCTTGTGATACTCCAACATCGCAGTGCTGAACGGCAGGCCAAGGAACTCGGCCATCTCACGCAGCGTGGGCTCGGGCTCGCCCACCAGCCGCTCGTACCGAAACTCTCGATACCGATTGGTGGGGAGTGCACGCCCTTGCCCGCAGCCGAGGCGTATGTCTCTGCGCCACCACAATGCCCCGACCGCGATCGGTTCGCGCCTCCACAACTCGAGCTTCGCCGCTCCCTTTCCCCACTCTCGGATAGAAAGCGCGACGTCCCTGCCATCACGCACCAGGTGCACAAACCTCGCCCAAGGCAGCAACGCGTGCAATCGCTCGAGATGCCTGCAGTATCCCGGGCTCTTCTCGCCCGCCAGTGGCTTCTCTTGTGCCGCGGCGAGCTCGTCGTATACCGCGGTCACAAACTCGCTGTATCGCCCGCCGCGATCGACCGCTCGCGCCACCGCCGCGTCGGACAGACCCAACCGGGAGAATCGCGGATGGCCGCACGCCGAGTCAGCGATGCTCGGGGAAAGCGGCGGATCAAACCCGACCGGCTGTCCCCTCATGACCCGCGTGATGAACAGCGAATCGTACGCGACCGTGAGATCAGGATGCGCATCGAGCATCCGCTGCAGCATGGTCGTGCCGGAGCGTTGGCAGCCGACGACGAACAGGTAAGGGTTTCTGCCTCGCTCGGTTGTCGTCGGCCTCTCAAACTCACCGACCGGGGACTCAGAACTCAAGTGGAAACTCCCTCTGGCAGATCCCGGCGACGACGAAGGAGCTGCGGCGACCCCATCGGCCCTCTCCACTCCATCACCGGGTAGTCGAGCAAGCCTAGTGCAATCTTCATGCCCGACCGAATCCCCGCGGAACTGATGCCAACTGGCAAAAAGGAACGCCAATCCGACTCGCGGTGGCTACATCTAGCCAGCTGTTGGCCTCGCCGGGGCCGCCGAGACACGCTCGATGATCCACGCTGGCGAATCGAGTGCCCGCGCGGAGGATCCAGAGGCAACGACCCTGCACCAGAACTCGCAGGGTTCGGCCGTACGCAAGGGTGAGTGAGGCGAAGGGGGCGTCACGCAGCACGTGTGCGCACCGAAGCAAGTCGCTGCATATCGCGTGGTGCGGGGCTATGACGACCTCGCGCAGCGTCGCTCGTGGCGAAGCGTTGCGCCGGGGTGCGCGTGAGTGCGCGCGAGTGCTCGTGAGTGCTCGTGAGTGCGCACATCGCAAAAAGTGGAGCCGGGGGGAATCGAATCCCCGAGACATCTCGCGCTTTGCCCCCAAAACAAAGCACTATCGCGTATGTCGCCGAAAGCGCGACGCAGAATGTGACGCACAGGGTTCTCCCTGGGGCACAAGACGTGGTGGGACGGGGCTCACCACGCTCTCTGGAATGGGTAGGGAATCGACACGCCGCACGCGCCGCGGTCGCCGCGGCCGTCTCCCGGGAGAGGTACATGCCCCGCTCCGCGTGGACCCGGGACCCGGCCCCACGGCCCAGCCCTGCCCCACCGCCGCCCGACGAGGCCGCGTGTCGCGTTGCGGGGGGAACGAGGCGGCCATTCAATCACGCCGCGGAGTGCGTTCAACTGGAGGTAGCGGTGACGTGACGACATCGACTGCGCCATATCCCTAGGGCATAGCGAACCTCAGGATCTTGGTTGAACGGCTCGAAAGCAGCCAGAGCTCATCGCCGTCGGGTGAGAAATGGGGAAACCAATACTCCGAGGTCTCTGATTCACTGGGCGGGACGAACCGTTGAACTGAACCATCTGCAAGACGATGGAGGTCGAGTGCCCCGCCAGCAGAAACGACGACCGTCTCCCCATCGAATGCCAGAGGCCCAAGCCCATAGTCACTCGCCAAAGGCATGGACTGACCGGGTTTGCCGTTCGGTTCGTAGATGTTCAACGTGAACGGTCCACGAGCACCGAGTCCATCGGGACCGGAAACAACGGCGAGAGACCCGTCCGGCGCGACCGCCCCGTCATTGACCCTGTGGAGCCAATCGTTGTCCGGGCGGCGGTCGATGTTCGCGGCGACCCCACCTTGTGCATCCAATAGCCAAATCTCTTGATAGCCCAATACCCACCGTTCGAGTGAGCCCGGCTTGAACAACCACGTCTGAGACACCACATCCAACCCGAGCGTCTTGAATCCGAGGCGTGTGCCATCGGCCAAGAAACCCATGTACCCGTCTTGAGAAAGCTGTGATGAGTACGAACCAGTGTGGTAGTAGACAGATCCTTCGCCATCTACGGTGATTGAACCGAGACCAGGATCGGTGGGGAAGTCGGTCGGCAGTGGCTTGAACAAGCGAAGCAACTCCCCCGCCTCGCTGAACACGTGGACCGCCGCCGTCCGCGTGTTGACCGCGTAGATCTGCCCATCCGGGTGCACCGCCATGGCGAGAATGCTCCCGAGCGAATCATCGTCCGGCTGCTGACCGAGGGCCTGTGCGACGACTCCATCATTGCCCAGCCTGAGCAGGGAATAGCGGTCCGATGTCCAGAGCGTGCCGTCGGGCGCAACCTTGACATCCCCGATGATGCGGAACGTCCCTCCACCCTGATAACGCGGCTGAAACTTCGCGGCGACCTCTCCCTCCCGATCGATTCGATAGATCGGCGGGACGCCGTTAAAGTCGTGCAGTATCAGTCCGCCGTTTACGTCGGCCACCAGCCCGGCTGGATAGTTGGGTTTGGCTCCCAATAAGTCCGCAACCTTCACCGAACGCAAATGTGCCCCTGCGGTGTCGAAGAACTCAATGGTGTTCGAGACAGCAGTCAGAGCCGCGACACCCTCACCCGTGATCCAGGTAGCGGCCTTGATGTTTAGTCCCTGGCCGAACCCTTTCTCTAGGCGGCTCCAAAGCCGCTTGCCTTCGGCGGAGTAGCACGCCAACTCATCCTGAATCGTGTACTCAGGATAGTGCTTGGAGTGGATCAGGAATCCGCCGTCCTCGGTCGGAACCAGTGACTCGATCTGCCCCCCGCATCGGAATCCCTCGATGGGATCAAGAGCCCCTGAATCTGGCTCGAACCACCATGCGGCACTCTGATTGGTCTCGGTCATGGAGCGGACCAGAACCCATCGGTCGCTCGATACACACCCAGCATGAGGTGCCCCCGCCCCTTCTTCTACTGGCAGGGCGAGCACGAAGTTTGACAGAATCTCCCCCGTCGGACTGACTCTGACGAATCGCCAACGTCCTTCGGTGTCGTGTCGGACGAACCCGACGTTCCCCTCCGGGTCGATGGCAAAGTCCATGATGTCGCCGATCGGAGAGGGCTTCGTTCCGCCGGTTTCCAGCGGAATCTCGCCCAAGAACTCCAACGCCACCTCATCGACAGCTGGACCCAAGTCTGCCTCAGCAGCGGTCGGCGGACCATCTTCCGCTCGCACGGCCTCCACAACACTCCATCCCGACTCGCGCTGCGGGTCTGCCGTGAGGCTGAAGATCAGCCTGCTATCGAGGCTGTACGACTGGAACTCAAACCGATGCGGACCGACGGTCGCTTGCTCGATTCCTGGCTTGACTAGGTCCCAGTACCAACTCCAATCCTCGCCGAGTGAGTCGTACTCGCCCGGGAACTCACGAGACCACACCTGGTGACCCGTGACATCGAGCAATGCCAGAACCGCACCCCAGGTCTTGGGTTGCTTCGTGAAATCGAGGGTGATCCAATGGACAAGGACCAGCGGTGTATCCGGTACTATTTCCGAGTAAATGTCTCTCCGGATTCCGATTGCCTCGCCGTTTTCTAGCCGGGGGTACTCCGGTGTGATGCTGTCCAGCACGCGCCCCGAACTCAACTCGTAAACCCACCACACGATGGGCGGCTTGCCGCCGTTGCTGTGAAGTGGCACCCGCACGACGAATCGGTCACGGGGCTCATCAAGAATGATGCCCCGCACAGTAGGGCTGTCCGACCCACTCCAGGAGTTGATGTCCACTTTGTCCTCGTGAGCCGTGGACGGATCGCGTACGAGAATCTCTCCGTCCGGGGCAAGGATGACGACGCAGAGCCCGCGGCACTCTGTACCGTGATGCCCCCCTACCCGCACACCTTCGCTGTACGCATAGCCAGCGACGGTGCCGTTGTCAGCTACCCGCGCATCCCACAGACTGAACTGCCGTTCTCCTGCCCACACTGTCACGCCATCGAGCGTCAGCCGGTAGTTCGCCGGACCACTGCCATCTCGCTCGCTGTGATCAACGAGCAGCTCGTACCGTCCCGATAAGGAAATGTAGGTGGCGGGATTCGAGTGCTCCTGTGCCCGTGCTGCTGGACAGACAAGCATGAAGAGCGTGCCAACCCACACGCAAACCGCCGTCACAGCGTTCCTGGCAACACTCCGGAGGAGATGTTGTGGGTTGAAAGCGCCACGGATCCGGCAGACCTGAGTTATCGATCGACCATGCATTCCGGAGTCCTCCCTGATTGCCCGTGTGCGCCAGTCCCCGGCGGTTTCTGGTCGCGCGGTTTGCTGGGTGATCGCAGCATACCAGCGAGCGGAACTTGCCCCAAGCGGATCGTTCAGCACTTCGAATGATACTTGGCGATGGCTTCGCGGCGTGGATCGCCTCTGACATCGGTGCTCGTCGCACGGGCCCAGAGCCCGTGCGACTCGCCAGCCCACGCGACCGGGTCCATCTCCGCGACACTCGCGGCCTCTACCTCGGGCGTCAACGCCTCCTCCAGCCTTGCCGCATAGACCTCGTAGGGCATACCCGTCTGCTTGATCATGCCCGTGTCCCATAGCGAGTGGAGGTTCATCTGGCGGCTGAACAGGGTCAGGCCTAGGGAAAGAACGCACCGCACGCGCCGCGGCCGTGTCCCGGAAGCGGCAAGTGCCCCACTCCCCTCTCGACCTCGGTCGGGGCAGGAGGTCTCGGCTCTGGCCCGACGGCCGCCCGTAGACGCCGCGTGCCGCGTTCCGGGGGAGCGGAGCGCGCGGGGCGACGGGCCTCCACGCCGCGAACGGGGGCAACGACGGGGTTCGCCGCGCGGGACAGCGGGGCACAGCATCGTTAGGTGTTCTCCAAGTCTCGGCTACCGTGGGCGTGTGGCGGCGGGCTTCGGGAACTCACCTGCCGGCGCGATGCTGACCTCTCGCTGAAACTCCCCCGTCCGTCCGTTGTACAGCCTCGCCGTCTCTTTGAACCACTTGGGCTTGCTCGCCAGATCACGAATGAGCACCACCAGCGTGGGTGGCGAGCCGACGAAGAACGCCTCCTGGTGCTCTCCATCCCCAGAGATCTCGTAGAGCTTGGCTCGACTGGCCACATCCCACACCTCGATTGTGGTGGCGCGGTCGTGCGGAGTGAAGAACTCTTCGTGTGCAGGCCCACCCGGTGAACCGAACGCGACGAGGGTGCCGTCCTGGGATTCGCACTCGACGGAGACTTGGCCGGTCCTGAAGACCGACGACTCACCCTCACGGTAGGGCTGGTAGCCCACACCCATGTGTTGTCCGTGGACGAGATAGGCCCCATCCAGGCCGAGTGTCACGAAGGGCATCTCGCCGAACTCCGGCACGGCCACGTTGCGGAGGTCGTCGGGATGCTCGGTCGGGAGGATTGTGAGAAGTGCGGTCGCGCCGTCTCCAATGGTCTCCAGGCGGTCGCCACCGATGACGGTGCCTGCCCCGTCCGCGAATCTCCCCTGCGGGTCGAGCGTCGAGACAATGAACTTCCCGTCAGGTGAGACGCGCGGGTGAGCCATCTCGACAGGCAGCACCCGCATCGCTTCGCCGCTCTCCAGAGAGATCTCGATGATCCCGCGATCGCTCTCGACAAAGAGGGACGAGCCGCTCGCTCCGAAGCCGATCACATCGGTTCCGCCGTTCTGGTGGATTGGCTGTAGATCGCCCTCCATTGGAACGCCAGTGAGCCCGAGCGCGGGGCCGTAGAAGGCAGCCCACTCGACCGGGTCGGTTCGCCGTGATCCAAACGCCGCGAGCCTGCCATCGTGCGAAAGACACACTGTGGAGTAGGACCAGAGCGACCCAAGGTACACGTTATCCCGCTCGATGAGCCCCATGCGGCGTCCGGTCAGCGGGTCGATGCAATCCAGCCACGGACCCTCGCGGAACATAATGAGATAGTCACCGGCGGCCACGGCCGAGCGAGATCGCGGTCCCATGTACTCGTCCTTGAGGCCCGTCACCGTGAACTGGACAGGCTCGGTCACTGTTGGGATGTTCAGCTCATTGAGCAGGTCCGCGAACGCGAGCACATACTCTCCGACGGGCATGTGGTAGCCCCGGCCGAAGATCTCGGCCTCTCCAGGATCTGCGTAGAGAACGAACGACTCTTGGTACGCCTCCCCCGGCTCAAGGAACCGTACCCACCAGTCGGGCTCGGGCGGATGCGCGGTGCCGAGTTGCTTGTAGAACCGCTCCGGCGCGGTACCCTCTCCCGTCGTGACCACAAGCCCGCGGTCAATCGTGTAGTGCCCGATGGGCACCCGCCTGGTCCCGGTGTTGGTCGCCCGGACCGTGCCCCGGAGGGGCTCTCGGAAGGCGATCGTCGGCGATTGGAGCCGGACCTCGACCGTGAGTTCTATGCCTTCGAGCCGAGTCGGGTCTTCCGGTGGGTGATCGACTTCGATGTCTGGGCCGTGCTCGCTCAGCAGGCGTGAGCCGTAGAACGCGACACGCGCCCATCGCTGTTCCCACCTCTCCGTGCGCGGTGCATTGGGGTCGAGTCCTTCGACGTGAAGTACTGGTCCCGAGACACTCAACTCGAAGTCGGTTTCAGGATTGAACTGCGAGTCGAGAGCGCCGACACGCGCCTTGGTCAACTCGAACAACCGTTCATGAACGGTCGAGGCCCAAGACACGAACTGACCAAAGCGATCGTCGGTCGGCTCGGCACCAATGGTGTCGAGGAAAGCACTGATATCTCCGTCGAGCCAAATGTCCCAACCGAACCGTCCCTCGTCGAGACTGCTGATGTAGACTTGCGCGGAAATGGGAATCGACTCCCAAGTCTTGACTTCGGCAATGAGATCTTTACGTAGAGCGTCAAACGCGTCCCCCGTCACCGGCTGTGCGAGAGCAGGAGTCAGAAGTGACAGGCTCGCACAGATGATGGCGATACGCTTCATCAGAATGCCCTCGTTCCCAGACCGCGGTGGTTCAGTTCCGACTCCCGCCTGTCAGATGCTGCGTGAGGTACACACGACAGCATACATCCCTTCGAGTGACTGGGATGCAGAAAATCGGCACGAGGCCGATCGACCTGGCGTACACGGATGCACCCCGATACCAACTTGCCGTGCGGCCCGAGGTACGAAGCGGCTCGCAATCACGGCGACCCGCTCTGGTACAAAGGACCCGGCGGTGGTGGCGCTGATCGCCAGGGCGTCCAACTTGCGGTCGTGTCTGGCATGGGGCTGGTCCTCGATATGGCTGGCCCAGCATATCAAGCGACCCCAGCACGGAGGCTGGGGCCGCGGGGTCTGAGCTAGCTCTTCATGGGGCTCACTGCGGCCCCGTCAGGGTCATTACTTCCGAGGCGGGTTGTTGCCGCGGTTGCCGCCGGACTTGTTGCCGGTCGTGCTGGGCGCGTTTGCGGGGCGACCGCCACCACCGCCCTTGCCCCCACCACCGCCGCCGCCCGGCTTACCGCCGGAGCCACCGGACTTACCGCCAGAACTCGCGTTTCCCATGTGATGCCCTTTCGTGTTGTTCGCCCACCCGCGAGGCCCACGAGGCGTTCATCGAGTGAGCGACGGGACCATTCCGTGCGCACGGAACTGCACCTGTGTGCATGGATGCGTCCGACGCCAAAAGTGTGGCTTAGTTCCTCGAAGGTTGATATTATTACATCGCAGGCCACGAGCGCACGAAGCGCCACGCGCCTCCGAGGGTTCAGAGCCCAAGGGACAGGTTTGAAGATCACGCTGACGGCACCGGACGCCATCACCCCGTACGAGAACAATCCCCGCCAGAACGACTCGGCCGTGGACGCGATCGCGCGGTCCATCGAGGAGTTTGGCTTCCGCCAGCCGATCGTCGTTGACGAGCACAACGTCATCATCGTCGGCCACACCCGGTGGAAGGCGGCCAGGCAGCTCGGCCTCGACCGCATCCCCGTCCACGTGGCCGAGGGGCTCGCCCCCGAGAAGGCCAAGGCGTACCGCATCGCCGACAACGCCACCAACGCCATCGCCACGTGGGACGTGGATCTTCTGCCGGTCGAACTCGACAACCTCAAGGACCTCGGCATCGACCTGGACTCGCTCGGCTTCAGCGAGGACGAGCTGGCCGCGTTCATGAGCGAGGGGGCGAACCCGGGGCAGTGCGACCCCGACGATGTGCCCGAGCCCCCAGACGAGCCCACCACCAGGCCCGGCGACCTGTGGGTCCTCGGCGACCACCGACTGCTCTGCGGCGACTCCTCCAGCGAGGGCGACCTCGACCGCCTGCTCGACGGCCACACGATCCAGTTGGTCAACACCGACCCGCCCTACAACGTCAAGGTCGAGCCGCGATCCAACAACGCCTTCGTGTCGGGCAAGACCAGCTTTCACCCGGTGCCGAAGTCGTCCTCACGATCGGGCGAGCAGGTCAAGGGCACCACCACCAAGCTCCGCGCGAAGGACCGCCCCCTGGAGAACGACAACGTCACCGACGAGCAGTTCTCGGTGCTTCTCGGTGCTTGGTTCGGCAATCTGGCGCGTGTGCTTGATCCAGGCCGCGCGTTCTACATCTGGGGCGGCTACGCCAACATCGCCAACTACCCCACCGCGCTGGAAGAGGCCGGTCTGCGCTTCGCGCAGCAGATCATCTGGCACAAGATGCACCCGGTGATCAGCCGCAAGGACTTCATGGGCGACCATGAGTGGTGTTTCTATGGCTGGCGTTCGGGGGCGGCGCACAAGTTCTTCGGGCCGAACAACATCCCCGACGTGTGGTCCATCAAGAAGGTCAACCCGCAGAGCATGGTCCACCTGACCGAGAAGCCGGTCGAGCTGGCGGCGCGGGCGATGGCCTACTCCAGCAAGCCGGGCGAGCGGGTGCTCGATCTGTTCGGCGGCAGCGGATCCACGCTGATCGCCGCCGAGCAGCAGGGACGCAAGGCGTACCTCATGGAGATCGACCCGGCCTACTGCGATGTCATCGTGCAGCGCTGGGAAGGGTTCACGGGGCAGAAGGCCGAACGCGTCCCCGCGACTGAGAACGCCCCGGCAGACGCCGGGGCGAGGAAGGGTGGTGGATGAATGGCCTACCCGCCGGTCTTCAGCGCGTGGTACTCGATCATGGCGTCGAGGTGGACGCACCCGCTCGCCGGGCAGGTCCGCCTGCCCTCGGCGGCGACGCACCCCCGCTCCTTCAGGAACGCGAGCGCCGTCGCCGCCTGGGAGGAGGGCACGTCCTCGGCCGCGACAATCTCCTCCAGCACGAACCCGGCGTCCCCGGCCTCGTCGATGGCGTGGGCGACCGCCTCGAACGTCTCGCGCTGGCAGCGGTGTCGGTAGGGCTTGCCCCGCCGTGGCGTTGCCGCGCGGACGAGCGCCCCGTCACGATCAATGTGGAAGGTGTCCTCGCGCACGGCTCAGTCCCGCTTTCCGTTGGAAGCGAACCTGCCGCGGCCGGTCTTCCTGAAGCGGCTGTCGGCACCCTTGGCGCTGACCTCCCGGGTGATCGCGCTGTAGAGGGTCGCGTCGGGGGTCTTGCCGCCGGGGCTGGTCCAGAGGCCCTGTTCGCCCATCGCCTTGACCATCTCCCGGGCGCTCATCTCGCCGCCCGCCTCGGCGAGCACCTGCGCGGCGGCGTCGAGGGCGCTCAGGCGCTTCGGGGCCGACGGTTCCGGCTTGGCGTCGGCCTTGCCCCCGGAGGCGGGCTTCCCGGCCTTGGCCGCCTGCTTGCCCCGTGTCGCCGCCTTGGGCTTGGCCGGGGTCGTCGCCGCCTTCTTCCCGCCCTTCGCCGCACGCGGCGTTGTGGCGGGCGTGGTGGCCACCTCCGCCGGTGCCGCCTCGCGCTCGGCGGCCTTGGCCCGGTCCTCGGCCGCGACCTTCTTCATGGTGGCCGAGAGCGCGGGCTTCTTGGTCGCGGTCTTCGCAGAGGCCTTCTTGGTCGCTGCCTTCTTCGTCGTCTTCTTCGCTGCCATGGTCTTCTCCTTGGCTGGGTGTTGGAAAGCCCCCGCAACACGCGGCGGGCAAGCGCGTGCCGCACGGTTCCCCGCGCGGCCGCGTCGGGGTGGTCAGCGGCCGGGGGTGAAGACCAACTCGCAGCCCAGGCACCGCACCCGGTCGCCCTCGTCGTCGAGCTGCACCAGCCGGTCGGCGTCCCGCTCGCCGCACCCGGGGCAGGCGTCCGTCTCGGCCACCCGGTTGGCCGCCTCGGCAAGCCGCTCGCGGATCAGCCCCGCTTGGTGCTCGTGGTACGCGAGGTTGGCCTTGAGGTCCTCGATCTGGTCGTTCGTCAGTTCGTTGTGCATCTGCGTTCTCCTTGCCCCGGGCGAAACCCCCGCCGGGTGTCACACATGAGCCATGATTCCGCGGCACTTGCAAGGCGTTCTGGCCTGCTTTTTGAGATGTTTCCGAGATTCAGGGGGAGCGCCCTACAGACAGCAAGGCGTTCCCCTGTCATGCCCGAGGGGGTGACCAATGGCGGTGCGTAGCAAGTTCCTCGAAGGCGGGCTCACGCCCCAGCAGGAGCAGGCCATCGTCGGCCTGATCAACGAGACCAGCGTGGCCGCGGCGGCCCGCGCCAGCGGCGTCGGCCAGCGCACGCTCCACAACTGGATCAACGACGACAAGCGGTTCATGGCCGCCTACCGCTCCGCAAGACGCGAGGCGTTCAACCAGGCGATCGCGCTGACCCAGCGGTACGCCAGCCTCGCGGTCACGACCCTCGCCAAGATCATGGCCGACGCCAGCGCGCCCAACGCCGCCAAGGTCTCGGCCGCTACCGCCATGCTGAAGTTCGGGCGCGAGTCGATCGAGCTGGACGATCTGGCAGCGCGGATCGAGGCGTTGGAGTCCGACCGCGAGGACGAGGAGACGCGGCGATGAGGCTGCGCACGCGGGTGAAGCAGCTGGAGCGGAAGCGCGAGGCCGACCCGTGCGCGACCTGCTCGGGGTTCGGAGTCGTGACGCTGGTCAGAGAAGGGGATGGCGAGCGCCGCGAGGAGGCCAAGGGCTGCAAGGCGTGCGGCAGGGTCTCGAAGCTGATCGTGCTGGGGGCCAGGCATGGGTAGGTCGCTGACTCACCGCGTTCGACGCCTGGAGGCCGCGAGAGAGGGCTGCGCCGCCTGCGGCGGCCGGGGGGTCCTGACGGTCGTGTTCACCCGGAGCGATGGGAACCCCTCACGCGGCGACTACCCGCTCAGGCGCTGCCCGTCGTGCGGGCAGTCACTCGTCGTCGAGATTGTCGAGATGACCATGGAGGAGTGGCATGGCCGCAAGAACGCTCTCGCGTAGGCTCGCCCGGCTTGAGGGGGAGCGCGACCGGGTCTGTGCCGCGTGCGGCTGGGGGGCCGAGACGGCCGTCTACGAGGTCGTGGTGCCGGTCGCGGTCGGAAGGGTCCGGGACGCCCCGGAGCCAGCAGAGCCCCGCCGCTGCCCCCGCTGCGGGCGGCAGACGGAGTTCTTCGTCCGGTTCCCAGAGGCCAGGGACGCCGGGTAGCAGGCCCGCTTCCGTGGGGTTGCGGGACTGGAGCCGAATCTCACATCCGATGCTGAATGAACACTTCGGTTGGCACAACGACCGAACGGCACGTCTCAGGCCGCGCCATGCCTACCGAGCGACTTCAGATCGCGCAGGATGCTCGCGGCAAGCCGCACAGAACACTCGGGCTTGTTTGGGCTACGGAGTTCCGGTAGCATCGGCGTCTCGGAGAGTATTGTCCATTCCGCGAGAGGAGTATCGCCGTGCGACAGGTCGCCTTGCGTTGGTCGCTAGTTGTGGTTGGTTTAATCGCATCGGGGAGTGGCGTGGCGCGCGCAGATATCGGCGACGAATTAGCAAAGATCGTACCGGATGGTATCCTGCCGCTCGATCGCTTTGGCTCATCTATTGCAGTGGCAGGGCCGATTGCACTCATCGGAGCACCGCTCGATGACGAGCAGGGTGTGGACTCTGGATCGGTGTATATGGTCGATCTCGATTCAGGGGACACACTCGCTAAGTGGATACCGGCCGATGGAGCGGCCGGAGATCAGTTCGGCGTTTCAATCGCGGTAGCAGATGGGTACGCATTCGTCGGTGCGGAGCGTGATGATGATCGCGGCACCGACTCCGGCTCCGTGTACGTGTACGAAATAGCGTCCGGGATGCAGGTGGCCAAGCTCGCTGCGGATGATGGAGCGCAGGACGACCGATTTGGTGGGGCAGTTGCCAGCGCGGGCGGGCGGCTTCTGGTCGGCGCACGTCACGACAGTGACAGCGGCGAATGGTCGGGATCGGTCTACGTTTTCGAGGTCCCTGGCTGGGCGCAACTGGGCAAACTCGTCGCCGAGGATGGTCTGCCGGACGACAACTTCGGGTATTCGATCGCGCTGCAGGGTTCGTTGGCGCTGATCGGTGCCCCGCTCACGAACTTCTACAACACAGACTCGGGCGTTGCGTACCTATTTGACGTTTCGACAATGGAGCAAGTGGCGAAACTCGTGCCGCCGTCAGGTGGGCTCTCAGACAACTTCGGACTGTCGGTCGCGTTGTCGGGCTCGATGGCGGTCATCGGAACGCCCGGTGACGATCAGCATGGATCGGGATCGGGAGCGGTGTACCTGTTCGACACGGGCAATGGCGCACAGCTCGCCAAGCTGACGGCCGACGACGCGAGCAGCGGCAGCAAGCTAGGGAACGCCGTTTCGGCGTACGGCTCGCGGGTTCTTGCGGGTGCGTACCGAGACAATGTGTTCAACCCGTATTCGGGCTCAGCCTACCTCTTTGACATTGCGAGCGGTACTCAGCTGGCGAAACTGGTGCCGCACGACGGGGCGTACCAAGACCACTTTGGCAATGCCATCGGGTTATGGGATTCAGTAGCCATAGTGGGTGCGTACCGGGATGATGATATGGGCGAGGACTCGGGTTCCGTGTATCTGTTCGACGCGGCGGATGGATGCCGGGTCGATCTCGATGGCGATGGGGACGTGGACACCGCCGACTTCCTCGCTTTCCTCAACGCTTGGGCGGGGGGTTGGTCGCTCGGAGATTGGGACGGAAATACGCGATTGGATACACGAGACTTCCTCGCCTACCTCAACGACTGGGTAGCCGGGTGCTGAAAAGTCACGCTTTTCAGAGGTTGCGGGACTGAACCAATCAACGCTTGCTGACTCCGAGCTTTGAAGACGCATTCACCGCGCGAGAAGACAATCGTTCGGCGGGTTGCCTGCCTACTGCAGATCACTCCATTTCAACCCAAACCTGGCGAGGTACTTGCGAAGTCGATCGGCATCATTGGTGGAACTCCGGCGGAGGCGTGAGGCCGAGAAGAGCTGGCGACCCGCCTCGGAAAGCGATCGCGACCGCTGGCAGACCCCGATGACCGCGTCAAGCTGCAGGCGATCGAACAGGTCGAGTGAGGACCACTGCGATTCGGGCATGACGGTCTCGAGCCTGAGCTGACCGGCCTGCCGATCCGCGATGCGGCTCCATGCAGCCCCGAGGCGTTCAACTTCCTCGGCAACGACATCTTCGGTGATGCGGCCGCCGGGGGCGAGAGTCGCCATGCGGGTGAGGGCCGCGTTGAGGTCGCGGAAGTTACCTGCCCAGGCCGCCTCGGGAGAGATCGCAAACCGGAGAAATGCGCGGCGAGCCTCGCGGCTGAATCGGACCAACTGATTCCGGGACCGAGCGAAGGACTCGAGCTCGAACTCGAGGTTCGGCTCAATATCCTCGGGACGATCGCGCAAGGCTGGTAGATCGAAGGTCCAGAGGTTGATGCGTGCGAGCAGGTCCTCTCGGAACGCGCCCTCGCGCACGCGGACAACGAGGTCGCGATTGGTCCCGGCAACGAGTTGGAAGTTGCTGGAGATTTCGGCGTCGGCACCGAGCGGGAGAAACTTCTTGTGTTCCAACGCACGGAGGAGCATCGCCTGCTCGTCAAGACCAAGCTCGCCGATCTCGTCGAGAAAGAGCATGCCTTCGTGCGCAGCCCGGAGGAGTCCCGGCCTGTCGGCGACCGCGCCCGTGAACGCACCCTTGCGATGACCGAACAGGGCCGACATTGCCCCGTCGCCTCGGAGGGTGGCGCAGTTGACTTCAACGAAGGAGCCTGAGACGAGTCGGCGGTGACGCCGGGTCTCGTAGATGCGTCCGGCGAGGCGAGTCTTGCCCGCACCGGTCGGGCCGGAGATCAGGATCGGATCGGTCGTTCGGAGGGCGACTCGCTCGATGCGTTCGATCAGGCGGTTGAACGCGGGATTCAGAGTCTCGATTCCAGACTTGAGACTCGCGACCGCGTCGAGGTGTTCGCGCTCGAAGCGGGCCGCGAGGCGATCGTACTTGGAGAGATCCAGGTCGATGATCTGATACCCCCCGGGCCGGTCGGAGGCATTCCGGGGCGGGGAAGTCTGGATGAGCCTGGCCGGGAAGTAGCGGGCTTCGGTCAGCAGGAAGCTGCAGATCTGCGCCACGTGCGTCCCGGTAGTGATGTGGATCAGGTAGTCCTCGGCCTCGGGGTCGAAGGGGTATGTCCCCGCGAAGTCGTGAAGCGCGCCGTAGACCTCGCCGAAGTCCCACGGATCGCGGAGCTCCAACTCGTGGCGACGGACCTCGGTCTCGGGCGAGACCGATGCGATGTCGGTCGAGACCGTCTCGGCGAGGGTCGTCGCACGCCGGCTGTGGAGCAACTCCAGGCGCGAGACAAGCAGGTCGGGGTGTTGACAGATGGAGACCGTCGGCCGCCAACGAGCCCAACGGTTGGGGCCTTTCCCTGTGTCCAGGTTGGTGCCAAGCAGGCCGAGAACGACGATGGGCTTGGATTGGGCCATGCGTGCTCCGAAGAGTGTAGCCGTCTGTCTCATAGACGATACAACCATATCGTCTCTTGACACAAACCCTAAGCCTTTGGGAGTCAGATTCCGGGAAGATCCGGCGCAACACGGCTTCCTGTAAGGAGTTACCAAGATCGACGATGGCTGGGCCGAGCGTTTCCAGGCGTTGGCACGCTGCGTGCATTGCCCTCTCCGGACGGAAATCGAGACCTGGGAAAGGGAGGCACGTTGTGGCCAACAAGCAACTGTTCAAGTCAACCCGCGGCCGAATGACCCCCCCGGCCAACTGCCGCAACAGCGCGGGCGGCGCGGCGTACGCCATGAGCCCCGAGCACGCCCTTGCGCAGCTCGCGGCGACCGGGTGCCTCAACTCGACTTTCTATGCCTCGGCGGGCGCGCAGCTCGACTTGGTGCTCTCTCTGTGCGGCCGTGCGGAGCCGGAGTTTGTCGCGCGGACCGCGCTCTACTGCCGGCGTCGGGGCCAGATGAAGGACCTGCCGGCGCTGCTCTGCGCGTCGCTCTCGGTGCTCTCGCCGGGCCTGATGGCCGAGGTGTTCGACCGCGTCATCGATTCGCCGAAGATGCTCCGCAACTTCGTGCAGATCATGCGGTCGGGGGCGGTCGCGCGGAAGTCACTCGGCTCGCTGCCCAAGCGGCTGGTGCGCGACTGGCTCGACGCCCGAAGCGATGAGGCAATCTTCTTCGCGTCGGTCGGCAACAGCCCGTCGATGGCGGACATTGTGCGGATGGTGCACCCCAAGCCCAAGACCGCAAGCCGAGAGGCCCTGTACGGCTACCTGCTCGGGCGCGCGCACGACGCGGCAGCACTGCCGGCGATCGTGCGGGAGTTCGAGGCGTACAAGGCTGCGGTGTTCGCCGGCGAGCGGGCGCGGGAGTCACCGGATGTGCCGTTCCAGTTCCTCACCGCGCTCCCTTGGGACGCGGACGCTTGGAAGCGGATCGCCGTCCGCGGGTCGTGGCAGGTGACGAGGCAGAACCTCAACACCTACGCGCGGCACGGTGCGCTGGCCGACGAAGCGGTCGCGCGAGCCGTCGCCAAGACTCTCGCCGATCCGGAGCAGATCGAGCGGGCGCGGGTGCTCCCGTACCAGGTGCTCACGGCCTGGACGATGGCGAGCGACGGCGTGCCGCGGATCATCCGGACGGCGCTCGAGGCGGCGCTCCGGATCTCGCTCCGGCGGGTGCCCACGTTCGGCGGCCGGGTGTTTGTGTTCGTCGATGTTTCGGGCTCGATGCACTCGCCCGTGACCGGGTACCGGCGCGGGTCGACCACGGCGGTTCGGTGCCTCGATGTCGCGGCCCTGGTCGCGGCGGCGGTGCTCGGGCGGAACCCCGAGGCGGAGGTCATCGCGTTCAACGACGCCGTCGTGCCCTGCCGGCTCAACCCGCGGGACACGGTGACGACCAACGCCGAGAAGCTCGCGGGCTTGCCCCCGGGCGGGACCAACTGCTCGGCACCGTTGCGGGAGATGAACCGGCGCGGGCTCGCCGCTGACACAGTCATCTTCGTCTCGGACTCCGAGTCGTGGATGGACACCTCGCCGCACTCGTGGCGGCGGGGTACTGAGACGCTGCGAGAATGGGAGGCGTTGCGGCAGTCGTGCCCGCGGGCGAAGCTCGTCTGCATCGATGTTCAGCCGAACACCACGACGCAGGCTCCCGACCGAGAGGACATTCTCAACATCGGCGGGTTCTCAGACGCGGTGTTCGAGGTGATCGGCCGCTTCGCCCGCGAGGGCAACCGCGCGGGGCACTGGGTGGATGTGATCAACGCCGAGTCGATCTGATCGGCCGGCGTCCGGAACGAGGCGGGACAGTCCGGCCCCAGGCACTCGGCCCGGGGCCGGCGGGTCGGAAAGGAGCGTGCATGGGAGGGGCGGGGCCGGATGCAGCCGGGACTACAGGATGTAAACCTCAAAGGTCTCAGCGAAACACTTGCCGTCACCGTCCCACCCTTTCAAGACAACCGGCACGGCACGACGAATGCCGGCGGGAGTACAGGCTTGGCAAAGGCCGCGGCGTGAGCCGTGTGCCGAGCGGGTTCGAATCCCGCGCACGGCCTCGGCCGTGTCCCTTTGGCGAAGGAGCAATCCGACGCCGTCCTCTCGTCTTCCTTGTCGTCGTGGATGTGCCGAGCGTTTGGGCCGGTGAATGCCGGCGGGACTACAGGTCATAACCTCGGGGTCGCGGGTTCGAATCCCGCCCGCCTCGCTTGAGCATTGCTCGGGGCGGTAGCTCAGCTGGTAGAGCACGAATGTCTCGTCACCCTTGTCACCGGCCATTTCTTCACCCTGTGGCGCAACGGACAGCGCGCCGCGCTTCGAACGCGGAGGTTGCAGGTTCGACTCCTGCCGGGGTGGTTCTAGGTAGCATCTGTTTCTGAGGAGTCCGTGATGACCGAGCACCCGACCAATAGCCCGTTCCTCCCCACCGGCGAGGCGACCGCACTCCTGCCGCTGCCCAACGACCAACGCCCGGTGACCGTCATCGGGACCGAGGCGATCCGGGCGACCTTCGACGACGGATGCGTGCGGCAGGCGATCAACTCGGCGATGGCGCCGGGCGTGTCGCGCGTCGTGCTCAATCCCGACGCGCACATCGGCTACGGCGCGCCGGTCGGGTGCGTGATGGCGAGCCCCTCGCATATCTACCCCGGCCCGGTGGGCGTGGACATCAAGTGCTCGATGAGCCTGCTGGCGCTCGACCTCGACGAGGGGGCCGTGGCCGACCGCGCGACCCGTCGAGCACTGATCAACGCGATCTGCGAGCGCACGCCCACCGGCACCGGGAGGGGGCAGCGCAGCGTTCGCAAGGCCCGCCATGTGGGCGTGGATATCGGCGAGCGAGCGGTGGTCGAGGGCGCGTCGCACAGTGTGTGCGAGGCGCTGGGCATCCCGCCCGAGTGGGCCGACCATTGCGAGGACTCCTCCCACACCGGCCACGACGGCGCGGCGGACACCCTGCGCACCCGCCTCGAGCTGCACCGCCGCGGCGGCCGCATTGCTGAGCGATTCGGGAACAAGATCAGCCAGCTCGGCAGCTACGGCGGCGGTAACCATTTCGGTGAATGTGAGATCGTCCGCGTGAACGACTCTGCCCGTGCGCGCCGCGCGGCTGAGGTGTTTGGCCTGCGCGACCGCGGCGTGGCGTTCCTCTCCCACTGCGGCTCGCGCGGCTTCGGGCACGATCTGGCCGCCGGGCAGTTCAAGACCATGCAGGGTTTCTTCGAGACCTGGGGCATCCCGCTCCCCGGCGGCGATCCGCACATGGTGCACGCCCCCCTCGGCACACCTGAGGCCGACGCCTACCTCGACGACATGGCCCTCGGCGCGAACTTTGCGACCGTTAACCACCTGCTGATCAACGCCCTAGTGCTCGAGGCGTTCCAGGAGGTCATTCCCGGCGTGCGGGGCCGGCTTGTGTACTTCATCAGCCACAACATCGCCCGTCAGGAGATCGTGGACAACCACCTCGAGTGGGTGCACCGCAAGGGCGCGACCCGCGCGTTCCCGGCGGGGCATCCCGGCCTCAAGGGCACGCTCTTCGAAGAGACGGGCCACCCGATCTTGCTGCCGGGCAACCCGCAGGCCGGGTCGGCGGTTATGGTCGCCGACGAGGGCGCGGAAGTGTCCTGCTACAGCGTGAACCACGGTGCGGGCCGCGTTCTCGGCCGCAGGGCAGCGACCCGAGCGCTCGACCAGCGTGCGGTCGATGAGTCGTTCGATGAGCACGACATCCTGACCAACTGCCGGCAGTACCCCATCGACGAGGCACCCGAGGCGTACAAGGACTTTGAAGAAGTGCTCCGCTCGGTCAAGCTCGCGGGGTTGGCAAGCGAGGTAGCGCGCCTCGACGCACGTTTCGTTATCAAAGACGGCGACAAGGCCGACGACTAGGAGACGCCGCGATGCGCGACAGGCAGGTCATCGTGATCGACGGTTCGTTTGGCGAGGGGGGTGGGCAGGTTCTGCGCACCAGCCTGTCTCTCTCGATGGTGACCGGCCGGCCGTTCCAGATGGACAACATACGGGCGGGCAGGGACAAGCCGGGCTTGCTGCGACAGCACCTCACAGCAGTGCGGGCTGCGGCCGAGGTCTGCGACGCGACGGTCGATGGTGACGGGATCGGATCGACCTCGTTGCGCTTTGCGCCCGGCGCTATCCGCGCCGGCGAGTTCAAGTTCTCGATCGGCACCGCCGGAAGCACATCGCTTGTGCTGCAAACTGTGCTTCCCGCGCTCTTGCGCGCACCCAGCCCCTCGCGCGTGGTTCTCGATGGCGGCACGCACAATCCGCACGCGCCGACGGTCGAGTTTCTCAAGCTCGCATTCCTCCCCTTGCTCCACGACATGGGCGCAGTAGTTGACTTGAGCCTCGAGCGGCACGGGTTCTATCCGGCTGGCGGAGGTCGCATCGCAGCCACCATCGAACCTGCGACATCATGGCGTCCCCTCGAACTCACTCGGCGGGGCGAGATTGTCTCACGCGAAGCCGTAGCAACAGTTGCGGGCCTCTCAGGAGAGATCGCCAAACGCGAGCTGCGCGTCGTCGTCGAGACGCTTGGGTGGAACAGTGACTCGCTTCGCATCGTCCAACTCGACCCGGTCTCCGGCCCCGGAAACTTCGTCACCATCACGCTCCGAAGCGAGCATGTGACGGAGGTATTCTCAAGCATTGGAACCAGGGGCGTATCGGCCGAGGCTGTGGCAGGTCAAGCCATTGAACAAGTACGCGACTACCTCCGCGCGGGGGTTCCAGTAGGACGCTTTTTGGCCGACCAGATCATGCTGCCATTGGCGTTGGCAGGCGGAGGGCGGTTCTTGACCCGGCCATTGACGAACCACGCGACTACCAACGCCTCAGTCATAGCCGAGTTCCTCAGCGTTCCGATCATAGTGACAGATGCTGGCGGCAAGAATCAGTGCGTTGAGATCGGCATCTAAGGCCGCTTCGGGATCGCCAGGTCTTGCGTGCCCATTCGACAGTCAATACCCGATCGCGTGAAAGCCCAACGTCAAGAGAGTGGCTGAGCACGGACTGCATTCGCGCGGACAGTCAGCGGGCTTCATTGCGTACGTCGCCTCTGGTCTCCTCGACATGAGCCAGTTCCACTTTGGAGCCAAGCCGAGACTTCTCTCGCCACTCCGATGCCCGGATTGAGCCAGCTAATCCGCCAATCCCAGCGCATCCGCCAGCCCGCGATGCACTCGAGGCTCCCAATCAGCGGCGGTGACATTGACCGAAACCGCCCGTTTCGAGACGACCTCTACCGCGGAACCAGAGGGCGGCACGGGCTCGACGAATACTGCCACCCGCTCGCCCCAACTCGTCATGGTGGCTCCTCGCTCGGCGAGGACGTAGCCATCGGCTCGGTAGTCGCCGGCGATGCTCAGGTCCAGATTGTTCAACACCAGCGGCAGCACGGCCCAGACGCTTTCCGGCGATACCGGATACGTGCGGGTAGTCCCCGAGCCCCTAGCCGTGCGGGCGTCTCCTAGCGTGCTGCAGCCGCCACAGAAGAGCATCACTGCGAGAGCCCCGACCGCCAGCGGTCCTTGCATGTTTGTCACGGATGCACCTCCACCGACACCCGGCCGGCGACGCCAGTGTAACGGGCCTTCTCAACTTTGATGACCCGTCAATCGTGGATCGGCCCGGAGCATTCGAGCGATGTCAGAGGCGCATGTCGCTGCGACCAAGTGTCGAGTTGACGCTTTACGCCGTCCGCGATCGTGACAGTTCCTCTTGAGCATGCCTTGCTCCCTGCACCCCTCCCGAGGTACTCGTGGTCGTCGCCCGCAAGAGCGGGCCTGCCACGCACCCCGGAGTATCACCATGACCACGCTGCCCATTCGAGGGGAATCCCCCGCCACCAACGCCGGTCGCCGCTTCCCACCCGAGGTCCTCACCGACTTTGAGGTCCGCGACATCATGGACGCCTGCGGCGAGGGGTTGCCCTCATGCGCCCGCAACCGCGCCCTGATCGCCGTGTTGTACCGTGGTGGCCTCCGGGTCTCCGAGGCCCTCGACCTCTACCCCAAGGACCTCGACGCCAACGTGGGGGCCGTGCGGGTA